>Ga0100377_1000061_pt1 | contig 84698 bp, 65 predicted proteins | sample CryGeymeta201501_FD_83664 | JGI IMG/M metagenome (GOLD analysis project Ga0100377, IMG submission 83664) | Groundwater microbial communities from Crystal Geyser aquifers in Utah, USA - Crystal Geyser metaG 2015-01 | ecosystem: Environmental > Aquatic > Deep subsurface > Groundwater | place: USA... | reverse complement strand
GGTGTCGGTGTCGGTGTCGGTGTCGGTGTCGGTGTCGGTGTCGGTGTCGGTGTCGGTGTCGGTGTCGGTGTCGGTGTCGGTGTCGGTGTCGGTGTCGGTGTCGGTGTCCGTGTCGCCGCCCCCTCCATCGCCGGTGGCGCCGCCGTCGCCGGCGACGCCGCCGTCCGCCGCCGCGCCGTCGCCGCTGCCGCCGCAGTCCGGGCTGTTCCAGCAGTCGTTGTCCTGGCAGTCGAAGTAGCCGTCCCGGTCGTTGTCGGCGCCGTCGCTGCACTCGCCCGCGTCGTCGCCCTCCCGGGCCTGGAAGAAGCACGCGGGCGCCAGGAGCAGGCCCAGGGCCGCGGTGGACAGGGGCAGGATCGCAGTGCGGGGCAGGCGCGACACGGGGGACCTCCGAGCTCGATGCAGGCCCGAGGCTACCGTCTCGTGGCCCCCCCGTGGGTCACGAAGTGACGGCCTTGGGTACCCCCCTTCAGCCCCCCTTCGCCTCGCCCTCAATTGCTGTAGGATGCGCGCACCCGCGCCGGCCCGCGAGCATGCGGCACCGGCACCGACGCGACCTTCGCGTCGTCGCGCCCCTTCGGAGGACAGATGGCCAACGGCAACGACCGCAGCTCTGCACGCCTGGGAGAGCTCCTGGTCAAGGAGAAGGTGATCAGCTCCCTGCAGCTCAAGCGCGCCCTGGACGCGCAGCGAGCCAGCGGCTCTCGCCTGTCCCACGAGCTGACGCGCCTCGGCTACGTCGAGGAGAGCGAGCTCACGTCCTTCCTGAGCAAGCAGTATGGCGTCCCCAGCATCAACCTCTCGGACTTCGAGATCGATCCCGAGGTCCTCAAGCTCATCCCGAAGGAGGTCGTGACCCGCCACCAGGTGGTGCCCATCAATCGCACGGGCAACACGCTGATCATCGCGATGGCCGACCCGTCGAACATCTATGCCATCGACGACATCAAGTTCGTGACCAAGTTCAACGTCGAGGTGGTGGTCGCCAGCGAGCAGGCCATCGGCGACGCGATCGAGAAGTACTACACCTCGAACGTCTCCTTCGATGAGGTCATGCTCGACTTCGAGGAGGGCATGGAGCAGGACCTCGAGTTCGGCGACGACATCGAGGAAGACATCGACATCGTCGACCTCGAGAAGAGCGCCGGCGAGGCCCCGGTCGTCAAGCTCGTCAACCTCATCCTGCTCGACGCCATCCGCAAGAACGCCAGCGACATCCACGTGGAGCCCTACGAGAAGTCCATGCGGATCCGCTACCGCATCGACGGCGTGCTCTACGAGGTGATGAAGCCGCCGAACAAGCTGCGCAGCGCCATCGTCAGCCGCCTCAAGATCATGGCCAGCCTGGACATCGCCGAGCGCCGCCTGCCCCAGGACGGCCGCATCAAGATGAAGCTCGGGCGCGGCCGCGAGATGGACTTCCGCGTCAGCGTGCTGCCGGTGTTGTGGGGCGAGAAGGTCGTTTTGCGACTGCTCGACAAGAGCAACCTGCAGCTCGACATGACCAAGCTGGGCTTCGAAGAGAAGGTCCTGGCCGACTTCCAGGGGGAGATCGCCAAGCCCTTCGGCATGATCCTCATCACGGGCCCGACGGGCTCGGGAAAGACGACCACACTGTACTCGACCCTGTCCGAGCTCAACAAGACCACGACCAACATCTGCACGGCCGAGGACCCGGTCGAGTTCAACCTCTTCGGCATCAACCAGGTCCAGATGCAGGAGAGCATCGGGCTCAACTTCGCCAGCGCCTTGCGCTCCTTCCTGCGCCAGGACCCCGACGTCATCATGGTCGGCGAGATCCGGGACTTCGAGACGGCCGAGATCGCGGTCAAGGCGGCGCTCACCGGCCACCTGGTGCTGTCGACGCTGCACACCAACGACGCGCCCAGTTCGGTCAGCCGCATGCTCAACATGGGCATCGAGCCCTTCCTGGTCGCCAGCTCGGTGAACCTGATCGGCGCCCAGCGCCTGGTCCGCAAGCTGTGCGTCGACTGCCGCGAGCCCCGCCCGGTGCCCGAGCAGGCCCTGATCGACCTGGGGGTCGCCCCCGACGACGTCGAGGGCTTCGGCATCATGGGCCCCAAGGGCTGCCGCAACTGCAGCAACACTGGCTACAAGGGCCGCATCGCCGTCTACGAGATCATGGTCCTCACCGACGAGCTGCGCGAGTTCATCCTCAACGGCGCCTCGACCTTGGAGCTGAAGCGGGAGGCCATCCGCGGCGGCATGAAGACCCTGCGCATGAGCGCGCTCGGCAAGCTCCGCGAGGGCATGACCTCCATGGAAGAGGTCGTCCGCTCGACGGCCGGCGACTAGCCTCCCACCAGCTGGATTCTCACCAAGGGATGCAGGCCGCGCTGCAAAGCCGGGGAAGGGGCTTGCAGCGCAGCCCTGCCGCCGGGTAACCTGCCGCCCACTTCACGTGTCGGAGTCCGACCATGGCGATGTTCGCGTACGAGGGCCGAACGGCGACCGGCGAGGCCCGCAAGGGCGAGATCGAGGCCGCCGATCAGGAGGCCGCTCGCAAGCGCCTGCGCTCGATGCAGATCCAGCCGACCTCGCTGCGCGCGAAGGGCGGGCTGGGGTCCAAGCAGATCAACATCCCGACGCCGGACTTCCTCAAGCCCAAGGTCACGACCAAGGACCTGGTCATCTTCACGCGCCAGTTCGCGACGATGATCGACAGCGGCCTGCCCCTGGTGCAGTGCCTGGACATCCAGTCCAAGCAGAACCCGAACCCCACCTTCCGTGAGGAGCTGGCGGTCATCAAGGAGCAGGTCGAGAGCGGCAGCACCTTCGCCGACGCGCTGAAGCGCTACCCCAAGACCTTCGACGACCTGTACCGGAACATGGTGGCGGCCGGCGAGGTCGGCGGCATCCTGGACACGATCCTCTCCCGCTTGGCGGTCTACCTCGAGAAGGCCGACCGCCTGCGGCGCCAGATCAAGGGCGCCATGGCCTACCCGGTCGGCGTCAGCGTCGTCGCGGGCATGGTCACGGCCCTGCTCCTGCTCAAGGTGGTGCCCACCTTCCAGGAGATGTTCTCCGAGATGGGGGCCAGCCTGCCGGCCCCGACGCTCTTCGTCATGTGGCTGTCGACCTGGTTGCAGCACAACATCCTGTTCCTCATTGCCGGCATCATCCTGGCCCTCCTCGGCCTGCGCCAGACCTACCGGACCGAGCGTGGCCGCATGGTCATCGACGGCATGCTGCTGAAGCTGCCGATCTTCGGCGACCTGCTGCGCAAGACGGCCGTGGCGCGCTTCACCCGCACGCTGGGCACCATGATCTCCTCGGGCGTGCCTATCCTCGAGGCTCTGGACATCTGCGGTCGGACCTCGGGCAACCGGGTGATGGAGCGGGCCATCGTGCGGGTGCGTGACAGCATCTCCGAAGGCCGCACGATCGCCGAGCCGCTGTCCGAGACGGGCGTCTTTCCCGAGATGGTCTGCCAGATGATCGGCGTCGGCGAGGCCACGGGCGCCCTGGACGTCATGCTGGGCAAGATCGCCGACTTCTACGAGGAAGAGGTCGACACCGCAGTCGAGGCCCTGACCAGCCTCATGGAGCCCATGATCATGGTCATCATGGGCATCCTGATCGGTGGCCTGGTCATCTCCATGTACCTGCCCATCTTCACCATGGCCTCGGCCATCGGTGGGGGCGACTGACGAGCCCATGTGAGTGAGGCAGAGCCCGCATCTGGGGTCACCGTCGAGCGGTACCCGGTCTCGGTCTACATCGCGGGCAAGATCGGTCTGACCTTCGTGCTCCTGGTGGTGAGCGCCGCGCTGGCCTTCACACACCCCCAGGGGGGCGCCTACGCGCCGCGGTCGGCCTTCTACATCGTAGGCGTGGCCTTCCTGGTCTGGGGAGCCAGCGCGGCGGGCCTGCGCAACGTCGTGGACCTGGTCCGCTACGGCTGGTTCCAGGTGATCTTCGACGCGGTGCTGGTGACGGGCCTGGTCGCCGTCACCAACGGGGCCGAGAGCCCGCTGTCTGTCCTGTACTTCCTGAACATCATCGCGGCACCCTTCCTGCTGCCGGCCTGGGGCGTGGTGGTGATGCTGGCCATGGACGCCTTCGGCTTGCTGGGCGTGGCCTGGGCCGGGCAGGTGGGGCTGCTGCCCTGGCTCTCTGAGAGCCACCGGGTCCTGGCCTACGACGACCTGATGCTCAACATCTTCGCCATGGCCCTGGTGGGGACGCTGTCCGTGCAGCTCACCCGGACCATGAAGGGCATGCTGGAGCGCCAGGTCCGTCGCGGCGAGGTGATGGCCGCCGAGCGGGCGCTCATCATGGACGAGCTGCAGGCGGGCCTGCTGGAGGTCGATCCGCAGGGCCGGATCACGAGCGTCAACACCGTCACCCAGCGCCTGCTGGGAGAGGTCGTCGGCGCTCGCCTGGCCGAGGTCCTGCCCGGCGACGGTGCGACCTGGGAGGTCGGCCTGGAGCGGGACGGGCGCCCCCTGTACCTGCTGTGCTCCCTGCACCCGCGCGAACACGGCGGCGCCATGGTCCTGGCCCAGGACGTGACGCGCCTGCGGGAGATGGAGGCCACGGTGGTCCGTGAGGAGCGGCTGGCCGCGGTGGGCAAGCTGGCCGCCGGCCTGGCCCACGAGATCCGCAACCCCCTGGCCAGCCTTTCGGGGGCCATCCAGCTGCTGCGGGACGACGGCGCGAGCCCGCTTCACCAGATCGCCTTGCGCGAGGTGACCCGCCTGGACGCGCTGGTCGAAGAGTTCCTGGACGCCGCCCGGCCGCCGCGCGTGGAGCTGCAGCCCACCCACCTGGGGCGGCTGGTCACGGAGGTCGGCAGCGCTTTTGGCACCGACCCGCGCTATCGGGGCCGGGTGGCCATCGACTTTGACATGGATGAGGACCAGTCCCTGGTCCCCGTGGATCCCGGCCGGGTGCGCCAGGTCCTGTGGAACCTGCTGCTCAACGCGGCCCAGGCCATGCCGGACGCAGGTACGATCTCGGTGATCGTGCGGCAACGCCCCGACCACATGGAGCTTCGTGTGCTGGACACCGGCGTGGGGATCCCCGGCGATCAGCTCCGGCGGATCTTCGATCCCTTCTTCACGACCCGCAGCGGGGGAACCGGCCTGGGCCTGGCCAACGTGGAGCGGATCATGCGGGCCCACGGCGGCTCGGTCTCGGTCTACAGCAAGGCCGGGCAGGGCACCTCGTTCATGCTCTGCTTCCCCCTGGCGCCCCAGGACGTCGACGATCGGCCGGTGGGGCTGCGGTGGGCGGACTCGGGCGCAGAGGAGGTCATCGAGGTCGATGGCTGAGCGCATCCTGGTAGTGGACGACGAGCTCTCGATGCGGGAGTTCCTGGAGATCCTCCTGACGAGGGAGGGCTACGCGGTGACCGTCGCGACCAGCGCCGAGCAGGCCCTGGTGAAGGCCGAGGAGGCCTGGCCGGCCCTGGTGGTGACGGACCTGAACATGCCGGGCATGACCGGGGTGGAGCTGCTGCGCGAGCTCAAGACCCGGTCGGCCCGCACGGAGCGCGACATCGAGGTGGTCGTCGTGACCGCCTTCGGCTCGACCGAGTCGGCCGTGGACGCCATGCGTGCCGGGGCGGCGGACTACGTCACCAAGCCCTTCAACAACGCCGAGCTGCTGCTGGTGGTGCGGCGTGCCCTGGAGCGGCAGACCCTGGAGGCCGAGAACGTCCGCCTCAAGACCGAGGTGCGGGGCCAGTACCAGTTCGGCAACCTGGTCGGCTCCTCGAAGGCCATGGCCGAGGTCTACGACCTGATCCGGCGCGTCAAGGACACCCGCATCAACTGCCTGATCGAGGGCGAGAGCGGCAGCGGCAAGGAGATGGTGGCCCGGGCCATCCACTTCAACGGGATCCGGCGCGACGGCCCCTTCGTGGCCATCAACTGCGGCGCCATCCCCGAGAACCTGGTCGAGAGCGAGCTGTTCGGGCACGTCAAGGGCTCCTTCACCGGAGCGCACCGCGACAAGCAGGGCCTGATGCGCTCGGCCCACGGCGGCACCCTCTTCCTGGACGAGGTCGCGTCCCTGCCCCTGTCCTCCCAGGTGAGCCTGCTGCGTGCGCTTCAGGAGCGTCGCTTCACCCCGGTGGGTGCCATCAAGGAGATCGAGGTCGACGTGCGGCTGGTCGCGGCCAGCAACGTGGCCTTGGAGGACGCGGTCGCCGACGGTGTGTTCCGCGAGGACCTGTACTACCGGCTCAACGTGGTGCGCATCGAGCTGCCACCCCTGCGAGAGCGGGCCGACGACGTGCCGGAGCTGGCCCGACACTTCGTGCGGCGCTTCGCCGAGGAGTACGGCAAGGAGCTGCAGAGCATCAGCCCCCTGGTCCTGGACGCCCTGCGTCGCTACCACTTCCCTGGAAACGTCCGCGAGCTGCAGAACCTGGTGGAACGCGCGGTGGCGCTGAGTCGTGGGCCCCAGCTCGAGCTGGCCGATCTGCCGGAGCGGGTGGGCCAGCAGCGGCTCCCGCTCGAGCCCTCCAGCGCCCTGCAGGCGATCCCCCCCCAGGGCGTGAACCTGGACGCCCTGCTGGGCGCCGAGGAGAAGCGGTGGCTGATCCAGGCGCTGGACGCGGCGGAGGGCAACAAGACCAACGCGGCGCGCCTGCTGCAGATGACCTTCCGGTCCTTCCGCTACCGCTTGGCGAAGTACGACCTGGACTCTTGAGCCGCTGGCGGTTGGCGGCTGGCCGCTGGTGACGGGTGACGGGTGACGAAATCCGTCACGTTGACGGTTCTCGTCACCCGAGACCCGACGCATTGCGGCACCCCGACGGGGCTCGAGCCAGGGATGTGCTGCCATATCGGCATGCTGTGCTCACAAGTGTTTGAACTTAAACAAGAACCCTGGGCGCCCTAAGCGTGGCCGGATCGCACGGGGACCTGGCACGGCCCTTGCTTTAGTGTTGGCCGACCGGCGCCGTAGAGCGCGGCACCAAACCCTCCGGTCGGAACCAACAGCGGAGAGCAACATGTTCAGCAAGAAGGGCTTCAGCCTGGTCGAGCTCATGATCGTCGTCGCCATCATCGGCATCCTGGCCGCGATCGCCATCCCGAACTTCGTCGCCATGCAGTACCGGGCCAAGCGGGCCGAGGTCCCGGGCAACGTCGACGGCATCAAGACCTCCGAGCTGGCCTACGACGCGGCCTTCGACGCCTTCATCGTGGAGTCGACCCCCCGCCCGAACACCATCGCCCTCAGCGCCGCCGACAAGGTGCAGCGCGCCTGGGTTACCGGCACCGGCTTCGACACCCTGGGCTGGGCTCCCGACGGCAAGGTCCGCGGCGCCTACTCGGTCAACTCGACCAGCTCGACCGACTTCCTGGTCACCGGTGAGTGCAACGTGGACGGCGACGGCACCGCCAGCAGCTGGACCGCCACCAAGACCATCAACGCCAAGATGAACACCAACAACGACGTGTACTAGCCCTCCTGGCTGAGCGTCTGATCGTGCGGGCGGATCCTTCGGGGTCCGCCCGCCGTCGTTTGGGATGCCGCGTCTTTGGAGGGGCGGGTCCGCGGTGAAGGGGATGGCTTGACAGGTAGGCTCCGGCGGCGCTTTGCTCGGCAGCAACGTGCGCTCCTCCTCCCGTGAAGGCGGAGCCGTGCTGCTGAAGCGGCGCGGCCTCACGCTGCTGTTGCTGCTCACCGTGGCCGCCTACATCGGGCTGGTCGGGGCGGGCTTCGTCTGGGATGATGGCGGGCTGGTCGTGCGGAACCGCCTCACGCCAGACTTGGCGAACATTTCACGCTTCTTCGCCATGGATCTGTGGGACGGAGCGCCGGTGGAGCAGGGGGTCAGCGGCTACTATCGCCCGCTGGTGCTCGTCAGCTTCGCCGTGGACCGCGCCCTGTTCGGGCTGTGGGCGCCGGGGCACCACCTGCACTCCCTGGCTTGGCACCTGCTGGCGGTGGCGCTGCTGCACCGTCTGCTGCGACAGCTGCTGCCCTGGGACCAGGCCCTGGCGGGCGCAGCCATCTTTGCCCTGCACCCCGCCCAGTCCGAGGCCGTGGCCTGGATCTCGGCCCGCAATGACCCGATGGCGGCCGCCTTGGGCTTCGGGGCGCTGCTGACCGTGCTGCCGCGCGATGCCGGGCGGGCGCGCCTGGTCGGGGGCGGGCTCCTGGCCTGGGCCGCGCTGATGTCCAAGGAGTCGGTGGTCCTGTTGCCGCTGCTCTTGCTCTTGCTCGACCTCGTGCGGGGCGGACCGGCTCTTGCGCGGTGCTACCTGTCCCTGCTGGGCGGCATCGGCGTCGGGATCGGCATGCGCGTGGCGGCCGGGGTCGACGCCGCGGCCTGGCCCGATGCGGTGGGCTGGCAGCTGATGGCCCGCCAGGCGGCGCGGGTGGCGGGGGTCTACGGCGCGTCGCTGTCGGTGGCCTGGCCCTTGTGCGGGGTGCGGAGCCTGGAGTGGCTGGGCCGCGAGCCCGGCTGGCGAACCGCGGTGGGCCTGGGCTTCCTGCTGCTGCTGGTCCTGGCCCCCCTCCTGCTGGGGCCCCAGCGGCGGCGCCAGGCGCTGGTCGGCCTGGCCTGGCTGGCCCTCGCGGTGCTGCCCACCCTGGTCCCGGTGGCCGACAAGGGCGTCATCGGGGATCGCTACGTCTACCTGGGCATGGTGGGCCTGGGCCTGTGGGGGACGGCCGTCCTGGGGCGCGCGGCCCTGCCGGTCGTCGGCGTGCTGATCGTGCCCTGGTTGTGGATGCTCCACCTGCGCCTGCCGCAGTGGGCCAACGATCGCAGCCTGTGGGAGGCGGCCGTCCAGGACATCGGCACGCCCTACACCCTCGCTGGGCTCGGCCACATCCGGTTCATCGACGGCCACCCCGAGCTGGCCCTGCCGCTCTTCGTCCGGGCCCTGGATGCGGACCCGCCTGCCCTGGATGCCTGCGATGCCGTCGGGGACGCCGCCGTCGCCTTGAAGCAGGTCCGAGAGGCCGAGATCCTGGGTCGGTGGGCGCTGTCCCGGGGCTGCCCCCGCACGGGCGCGCTGCTGGGGGGCCTGGCGGCGGTCCAGGCTTACGAGGGGCAGTGGGAGCAGGCGGCGGCGACCCTGGATGGTGCGCCGCCCGATCCGCGTCACCGCGACCGGGTGGTCCGCGCCGCCCTGGCCCTGCGCGCCGGTGACGTGGCGGGCTACGAGGCCTTGGCGGCAGACAGCCGGGATCGGGACGACTTCGCGGCGCAGGTGCAGTCCCTGGTCGGTCGTGCGCCACAGGGCCCGAGCGCTGGGATGTCTGGAGGTGCGGGTGGCGAGTAGCCGGAGCCGACTGGGCATGAGCTTGCTGCTCATGTTGGGCTCGGGGCTGGTGGCCCACCGGGTCCAGCTCGCCGTGGACGCCCGTCGCCAGGAGGGCGCGAAGGTGCGGGCCGGCCGCGTGATGCCGAACCCGGCGGCCCTGCGCAGTGTGGCCATGGACGAGCCCATCGCTCTGGCGGACCTGCTGTGGACCCGCTCGGCACTGACCTTCTCCGACCTCTTCGACCACCCCGACAGCCGGGGAAACGACTGGCTCCTCGCCATGCTGCGCGGGGTGACGACCCTGGACCCCTCGTGGCGGACCGCCTACTTCTATGGCGGCTCGATGATGCGGGTCCTGGGGGACATCGAGGGCAGCGACGAGATCTTCGCGGCCGGTCGCGCGGCCCTGCCCGATGATCCCTACTTTCCTTTCTCGCTGGGCATGAACGCCTACCTGTACCGCCAGGACCCGGTGGAGGCGTCCGCCCTGCTCCAGGCCGCCTCGGAGCTGCCAAAGGCGCCTCCCTGGTACAAGGCCGCCGCGGCGGGCTTCCTCGACGCCCATGGACAGCGTCGGGCGGCCCTGACCTACCTCCAGGAGCAGCTCAAGGTCGAGACGGAGCCCGCCACGCGCCACTCGCTGGAGCACAAGTGGGCGGCGCTGTACCACGACGACCTGTCCGAGGGCCTCACCGAGCGCAAGCAGGCCCTGGAGGCCCAGCGGGGACGGCCGCTCACCGAGCTCTCGGCGCTGGGAGACTTGCCTGCCGACCCGCTGGGTGGCAAGTGGATCGTCGCGCCAGACGGCGTGGTGCGGAGTTCCAAGGCGGATGCCGAGCTCGCACGCAAGGCGGTGCGTGTCGAGCGCTCGATGTTGATCCGCGGCCGATGAGCGGCACCGGCCGGCTGGCCGTCATCGGCCTGGGCAGCTCGCTGGGGGATCGGGCGCGGACCCTCGCCCTGGCCGTGCGGGCCCTCGACGCGGATCCCCAGGTCGAGGTGCTGGCTGTGTCGCGGACCCTGCAGACCGCCCCGGTGGGTGCGGCCCTGGCGCCCTTCCTCAACGCAGCCGCCCTGGTGCGAAGCTGCCACAGCCCCCGCGGACTGCTGGCGCTGTGCAAGGACCTGGAGCGTCGCCTGGGGCGACGACCCACCCGGCGCTGGGCGGATCGCTGCATCGACCTGGACATCCTGCTCATCGAGGGCGTGGTGCGGCGGGGGAGGGGACTGCAGCTGCCCCATCCGCGGCTGTTGGAGCGGGACTTCGCCCTGCTGCCTGCCCAGGAGGTGGCGGGCCACCTGATCCACCCCATCCTGGGCGTACCGCTGGCCGCGCTGCCCGCGCCGCGCCTGCGCACGGGCTGCGTCCCGGTGGGCCTGATCGCCAGCCGGGTCCCGCTTGCGACGCGGCCACGCTTGCACTACACCAGCCGGCCCGGCCGTGCGCCCTCCATCGCCACCCCACTCCGGCCCGCCGGTCCGCCGGCCCGACCGAGGAGCCAGACCATGAAGATCTTCCTCGACACTGCCAACATCGACGAGATCCGCGAGGCCCAGGACTGGGGCATCATCGACGGCGTCACCACCAACCCGAGCCTGATCGCCCGTGAGGGGAGGGACTTCGTCGAGACCATCCACCAGATCTCCGAGATCGTCCAAGGCCCGGTGTCCGCCGAGACGGTGGCGCTGGACTGGGAGGGCATGGTCCGCGAGGGGCGGCTGCTGGCTCGGATCAGCGAGCACGTGGTCGTGAAGGTGCCCCTGACCGTGGACGGCATCCGGGCCACGCGGGTCCTCGCCGACGACGGCATCGACGTCAACGTGACCCTGTGCTTCCAGCCGGCCCAGGCGCTGCTCGCGGCCAAGGCGGGCGCCGCCTACATCTCCCCCTTCATGGGGCGGGTGGACGACCTGGCGACCGACGGCATGCAGCTCATCGAGAACATCGTCCAGATCTACGCGAACTACCCCGAGCTGGGCACCGAGGTCCTGGCGGCCAGCATCCGCCACCCCCTGCACGTGACGCAGGTGGCACTGGCCGGCGCTGACGTGGCGACGATCCCCTTCGGCGTGCTCAAGAAGCTGTTCCGCCACCCCCTGACCGACAGCGGCCTGAATTCCTTCCTGGCCGACTGGGCCACGGTGCCCGACCCGGACATCGCCGGGCAGGTCGAGCGCTGGCTCGCCGCGCAGGGGCGCTGAGGCGGGGCTGCGGTGGGGCTGCGGCGGGGCTGCGGTTGCCACGGGAGGGGTGGTCCCTTAGATGAGTGAGGCTTCATTCAGTGCCGGCCAGGCCCGGCTCGAAGCCCTCGCCGCCCCGTGAGCACCATGAGCACCAGCGAACAGCAACGGCTGGAGAAGCGGCACCGCATCGTCGACGCGGCCGTGGAGGTGTTCGCCGATCGCGGCTACCGCGCGGCGCGTGTCAGCGACATCGCGCGCCGGGCCGGCGTCGCAGATGGCACGATCTACCTGTACTTCAAGAACAAGGAGGATCTGCTGCTCGTCATCTTCGAGGAGAAGATGAAGCTCCTGCTTGAGCTGCTGCAGGAGAAGCTTGAGGTGGAGCAGGATCCCCTGGGCCGCATCCGGACCTTTGCCCACCACCACTTCGAGACCATCCAGTCCTACCCGGCCCTCGCCCAGGTCTTCCAGGTGGAGCTGCGCCAGTCGCATCGCTTCCTGCGCGAGTATCGGCCAGAGAAGCTCTGGGAGTACCTCAACGTCTTCGGTGATCTGATCCGCGACGGCCAGGAGCGCGGTGCCATCCGCGCCGATGTCGACCCCTTCCTGGCGCAGTGGGCCTTCTTCGGGGCCCTGGACGAGATCTCGATCCAGTGGGTCCTCGCCCGCCGCCGCGAGCGCTTCAACCTCGACCAGGCTGCCGAGCAGGTGGTCGACATGTTCCTTCGGGGGATGGCGACGTCCCCTGGTGCCACCCCGCCCCCCTCCGCCCAGGCGGAGCCCAGGAGTTCCACGTGAAGATCGGAGTCTTGCTGAAGCAGGTCCCCTCCACGGACACCCAGGTCAAGATCGCGGATGCTTCCGCGGGAATCTCGACCGCGGACATCAAGTGGACGATCAACCCCTACGACGAGTACGCCATCGAGGAGGCGCTGCGCCTCAAGGAGGCTGGAAAGGCCACCGAGGTGGTGCTGTTCACGGTGGGGGGCAACGTGGTGGAGCCGCGCATCCGCGACGCCATCGCCCTGGGCGCAGACCGCGCCATCCGCCTGGACGACGCTGCCTTCGTGGGCAGCGACTGCCTGGGCATCGCCCGGATCCTCGCCGCCGCCGCCAAGGCGGAGGGCGTCGAGCTGATCTTCGCTGGCAAGCAGGCCGTCGACGGTGACAACGCCCAGGTGCCCCAGATGGTGGCCGAGCTGCTGGACTGGGGCCACATCAGCGTCGTGGGCAAGCTCGAGGTGGGCGCTGGTCAGGTCAAGGCCTGGCGGGCCAGCGGCGCAGGCGTGCAGGACGTGGTCGAGGCGGCGACGCCGGTGGTCATCACCTGCGACAAGGGCGTCAACGATCCGCGCTACGCCTCGCTGAAGGGGATCATGATGGCCAAGCGCAAGCCGATCGCCGTCCAGGGTGCCGCGGACCTGGGCATCGATCCCGGCACGGTCGGAGCGGGCGCTGCGCTCGTGACGGACGGGGCCTGGGCCCTGCCCCCCGCCCGCCAGGGCGGCCGCATCCTCGACGGTGACAACGCCAGCCGCGTCAAGGAGCTGGTCCGCCTGCTCCGCGACGAGGCCAAGGTCATCTGAACCCCCCGCCAACGCATCAGGAGAGAACAATGGGCAATGGAATCCTGGTGGTCGCCGAACACGATGGCGGTCACTTCAAGAAGACGGCGTTCGAGCTGCTGTCCAAGGCACGGGAGCTGGCGGGGACCGTCGGTGGACCGGTCACCGCGGTCGTCATCGGCCACGGCGACGGCGCGGAGCTGGGTGCCTATGGCGCGACCCGGGTATTCACGGTCCAGGGCGCGGCCTTCGCGCACTTCGAGCCGGTGGCCTACGCCATGGCCATGCAGGCCGCCATCGCTGCGGCCCGCCCGGCCGTGGTGCTGGCGCCGGCGAGCCCCCAGGCCAAGGACGGCTTCGCTCGCCTGTCGGCGCGCCTGGGTGTCGGCTACGCCACCGAGGTCACCGAGCTGCGCGCCGAAGGCACCCAGGTCGTCGGTCGTCGGCCGCAGTACGCCGGCAAGACCCTCAGCGATGTGCACATCCGGGGCGACCTGGCGCTGTTCACCGTCCGGCCGAACTCCTTCCCGGCCAGCCAGTCGGGCGGGGGCGCGGCGGAGCTCGTGGCGCTCGACGTCGCCGTGGACGTGGCCAAGCTCAAGACCCGGGTGGTGTCGACCGAGGCCAGCAGCGGGGATGTCGTCGACCTGACCGAGGCCGATCGCATCGTCTCCGGTGGTCGCGCCGTGAAGTCCAAGGAAGGCTTCGACGAGATGATCCGCCCGCTGGCGGCCAGCATCGGGGCCTCGCCCGGCGCCAGCCGCGCCGCAGTGGACGCCGGCTACGCGCCGCACACCGAGCAGGTCGGCCAGACCGGCAAGGTCGTGAACCCCTCGCTGTACATCGCGGTGGGCATCTCCGGCGCCATCCAGCACCTCGCGGGCATGCGCACCAGCAAGGTCATCGTGACCATCAACAAGGACCCCGAGGCGCCGATCTTCGCGCTGTCGACCTACGGCATCGTGGGCGACCTGTTCGAGATCTGCCCGCTGCTCACCGCTGAGTTCAAGTCGGCCCTCGGGTAGCACCGGGTCTGCGCCCTACACTTCTGCCCTACACTTCCACGGGGGAGCCATTCGGCTCCCCCGTGCTGCGCTGGGAGGGGGTGCTATAGTCGCCGCCTGTCTCTTCGAGCGGAGAGGATGCACTCCTCGCGAGCCCCGACCCGAGAGCCCGACCGCGCAGAGCTGGAACGGGCCGTCCTCCGCCTGGAGTCCGAAGGCGATCTCCAGGGCCTCATCCGGCTGGTTGAGGCGTGGGAGCGCGACGGCACACCCGAGCTCCTAGCCCTGCGCGCGGAAGCTCGTGCCTTCCTGGCCCTGCGGCTCATGGACCGGGCATGGGTGCGCCTGCGGCAGGCCAGCCAGCTGGCGCCGGAAGACCCCGAGGTGATGGCGCTGACAGCCGAGGTCTTCGTCGCCCGGGGCTGGCCGGCTCGGGCCCGGAAGGTCCTGGACCAGCTGCGCGAGGGGGAGCCCGAGCACGCGGCCCTGGCTCGCCTGGACGCCGCGGCGGCCGCGCCCCCTGCGGCCCCACCCGCCGACGCGCGCGACGTGGAGCGGCGGGGTGATCCCCGCGAGCTCATGCAGCTGGCAGAGGTCTACCTGTGCACCGGCAGCTTCCTGCGCGCCAAGTCCATCCTGGAGCGGGTGCGCCGCGCCGAGCCCATGAACCATCGGGCCGAGCTGCTGCTGTGGGGCCTGCAGGGGGAGTACCTGCCCCGCGGGCGCAGCCTGGCCGACCTGGTCTCGGACGCGCTGCCTTCCACCGAGTGGGAAGGAGTGGAGAACACCGAGAGCGTGCAGCGCGCCGATCTGGGGGCCATGGATCCCCCGACGGCCGAGGTCACCCGCTCGACCCTGATCGAAGCCGGCCTGCTCGAGCCCGGCGCGCCGGAGAGCTTCCCCTCCCTGTTCCGCCGGGTCGGGGACGAGGGCCTCCCCTCGGAGCGCGAGGAGGGAGAGGTCACGGTCGCCTCGGGCATCGCCTCCCGCAGCCAGATGCAGGAGCTGCCGGTCGGCGAGCACACGGACCCCGGCATGCGCGTCCAGGACGAGGGGGGGGACACGCGGATCATGCAGGTCATCCCCGGCCCCGGGGGCGGCCTGAGCAGCGAGATCGACGGGCCGATCCACCGTCCGAGTGAAGGCCCCGAGCTCCTGAAGCAGACCCTGGACCTGCGCGCATGGCAGCAGAGCATGGGCATGAGCGGCGCCCAGCCCGAGGACGCGGGGGCCGAGGAGGACGAGGACTTCCTGGAGGCCGAGGACGAGGACCTGGTGGTCATGACCCGGCGGGAGGGCGCGGCCTCGGACTCGGAGCCGGCGGTGCCGCGCTCGGGTCCCATCGAGGTGGTCGAGAAGCACCCGATCCCCCAGGGCACGGTGCCGCCTGCGGCCTCGGCCGATGACGGGGACGGCGCCCACCCGCCGACAGAGGAGGAAGAAGCCCAGGCGGTGGCCGACTTGGTGGACGCCAGCCGCCCGGAGCGCCGCTGGGGCCGCGTCGGCCTGGCCGTCGTCGTGATGGCCGCCGTGATGGCCGCTGCGACCGGGGGCACCATCCACTACCTGCACGGCGTCGTGGCGGGTGGGCAGCTCGACGAGGCCCGCCGCGGCCTGGCTGCTGGGGACTACCGGGGCCTGCTGGAGCTCGAGGCCCGCCTGGACGCTACGGTCCGGGCCGGCGCCGCGCCGCTCGAGGCCCGGTCCCTCGCCCTGGCCATGGTCGACTCGGTCCTGTGGGGCGAGTACACGGGCAACCCCGACCAGCACCTCCAGGCCGAGCAGGCGCTGCGGGTGGCGCTGGACCACGGCGCCCCCATTCAGGCCTTGGCCCTGGCCGAGGGGCAGCTCGCGCTGCTCGAGGGGGACGTCGACGGCGCGGCCCGCCACAGCGCGGCCGCCGGTCACGCGGACGAGTCGAGCGCCTGGCTGGCCGGGCGGGTCGCCCTGGCCCAGGGGCAGCCCCACGCCGGCCTGGAGGTCTGGGATGAGGCCTGGGCCAGCAAGGCCCAGGGGATCCGCCACCGCCTGCTCCACGAGGCCCTGCTGCGCGCCGCCGGACAGCGCGAAGAGGCGGACACCGAGGCCCAGACGCTGCTGGCCAGCGCGGGCGACAACCCCCTGGTCCGACTGGCTGCGGCCACCGAGGGTTGGGGTGCGACCGACGCCGCGGGGCGCCTGGCTGGCGTCGACGCGGCCCTGGCCCAGGGCGGCAGTGACCTGGCGCCCCGGCAGCTCGCCGAGCTGCACATCGCCCGGGCGCGCCTGCTCGCCTCCACCGAACAGGCCGACGCGGCCCTCGACGCGCTGCAGCGGGCGGCGAGCCTGGACAGCACCAACCCGGTGGCCCTGTACGCGCTGGGCGCTGCCGCGCTGGGCTCCGGCAAGATCACCGACGGCCTGGACGACTTCGAGAGCTGCGTGCGCTTCAACACCTGGTCGCTGCCCTGCCGCCGCGGGCAGGTCCAGGCGCTGCTCGACCTGGACCGGGTGGACGAAGCCCGGGCCGCGGCCGGGGACTGGCCAGGAGAGGGCAGCCGCGTCTCGAGCCTGAGCGCGTGGGCGGATCTGCAAGGCGAGCAGGTTGATGCTGCCAAGGCCGTCCTGGTCTCCCAGGTGGAGGCCGAGGGGGGCGACGGGGACGGCCTGTCCTTGTACCTGCTGGGCCTGGCGCTCAGTCGCGACCCGGCCGACGCGGAGCGGGCGGACCGGGCCCTGGCGCGGGCGACCGCCGCGCTCGTCGGGACCGGTGACCCTCTCGACGCCATCCTCGCGGGCCGCGCCGCAGCCGCGCGGGCACGCATCGCGGCGGCCCCGGACCTCGACGCGCGCACGCGCGAGGCGCTGCTGCTGGGGGACGGGGACCCGACGGTCCACGTGCTGCTCGCCCAGCGCCTGGAAGAGGCGGGCCGACACGCGGCGGCGCTCCAGCAGGTGGAGCGTGCGACGGCGCTCGGACCCCAGAGTGCAGAGGCATGGTATGGCAGGGGGCAGCTATTCTTTGCGCCATCCAGCATGGCCGAGGCGACCCGCTCCTGGCGCCGATACCTGGATCTGAAGCCGAGTGGCGGCCGCGCGGATCGGGTGAGCTCGCGACTGCGTTGACGCGACCGTGCCGCGGATTGTTGACGCTTGCAAGCCGAGCAGGTACTTTGCGCGGCGGTCTGGAGGACGCCGTTCTCGCGCGAGCGAGGCTGGAATGCGGCACCCTCCTACAACTGGTCCCGGAAACGGCCCACGAACGAGGAGCCACCCCATGAAGCGCACGCTCACCATCCCCCTCCTGCTGGCCGGCTCGGTCGGCATGACCTGCTTCGTCGGTTGCGGCACCAAGGGTGACGACACCGGCGGCGGCGACGGCGGCGCCGCGACCGCCGAGATCTGCAACGACAACGTCGACAACGACGGCGACGGCCTGGTCGACTGCGACGACTCGGACTGTGCCGGTGACGCGTCCTGCACCACCGGCGACGGCGGCACGACCGTCTCCTACTTCGAGCCCGACTTCATGCTCTTCGCGGCCTCCGGCGGCCTGAAGGAGGGCGCCCAGTTCGACGTGTCCTTCTCGGGCAAGGCGGCCGGCAGCGACTTCTCGGTCCTGCTCATCAACAGCGCCGACTGGACGGGCCCCGACGACACGCGGCACTTCTGCCAGATCTACTTCGACACCATGGGTGCCGACGTGGACAGCAGCTGCACCGACTGCTGGGCCGGCGCGGCCTGGACCGTCGACACCACCGCGGTGCTCGGCACGGCCGGCGAGTGCGACAACATGGACCCGGCGGTGTGGGGTGACGATGTCACCGCCTACTTCCAGGCCTACAGTTACTCCTACGGCTTCGGTCCCAACACCTCGGTCTTCCGCAGCGACCTGCAGACGAACTACAAGAAGTACTGGGCTGACTACAGCAACTACTTCCTGTCGAACTACGTCAAGAGCGACCTGACCGGCGACGCCTGGACCGAGCTGAACTACGCCTTCGCCTACGAGTTCGACCCGACCACGGGCGAGCTGATCGACGACGGCAGCGGCTACCTGGTCAACATTGACGTGACCTCCGCCACCTTCGCCCCCGACGGCTGGTACAACAGCGGCTTCTTCTACGGGTACGGCCTGTGAGAAGCCGCCCGCCGCTTCGGCGGCGGGCCATGGTCGGCCTCCTCGCCGCGCTCACGGGCTGCGGCGGGGAGGCCGCTCCGCATTGGGCTGTCGAGCACGGCACGGTCGATGTCGCCTCGGCCAGCATCGACGGCTACCAGGTCTGGGAGTTCTTCGGGCGGAAGTGGAACCGCAAGCGGAGTGACAAGCAGCACATCTGCTCTCTCGTCCAAGACCTGTCGGGCACCCTGGTCTCGGATCTGGACGGCTGCCAGGGCTGCGTGGCGACCTACCGCGTACAGGTCTCCGAGCTGGAGAGTGACTGTGCCTCCGGCGTGGCTGACGAGCCCGACTACGGCGGGGTCCGCTACCTGGCGGTGGGCGACGTGCCGACCGAGCAGCGGGACCTCGATCCCTACCCGGGGCGGACCCTGGGCTGGTACCTGAGCTGGGATGGGCAGGTCTCCGAGTTCATGGGCTTCGCCTGGCAGGAAGACGTCGGAACGGCGGACGACCCGCACGTGCAGGGGTGGAGCCCGGGCGAGCGCTACATCCTGGATCCCGTCTACGCCTGGCAGCTCTGAGGGCGCCGGCATGGTCCGCGCGGTGGCATCCAGGGCGCGTTATGGTGTGCGGGGTCGGACTGGAGTCGCGATGCGCGTCCTGATCGTCGGACTGTTGCTCATGACGGGCTGCAGTGCATCCAAGAGCTCGCCCGGCGCGTTCGATTCCGGCGAGTCCGACGGGGGCGGTGGCAGCGCCACGGACGGCGGCAGCACCGACACCGACGTCCGCGACATGGGCGTCTACTGGACCCTGGACGCCGACCTCGTCGTGGTCGACGGCGTGGTGGACCCCGCGGCGAGCGTGCTGCACCTCGGCCGCCGGCGGAACAGCTCCGAGACCTGCTCGGACACGGTGACCCCGATCGCGGTGGTCGCCCAGGAAGAGCTGCCCCACCCCTCGGTCCTGGCCTGGTGGGAGCTGTCCTGGGACCCCAGCACCCTGCTGTGCTTCGCCAAGGGTGAGGGCGGCTGGAACCAGCCGGTCCTGTTGGGCATCGGGGCCATGGATCCCGAGATCGTCGCGGTGCTCGGGCACGTGGACGAGGTCACGGATCCCTTGGCCGCCGACAGCCTGAACGGGGCCTACGCGACCCTGCCCGGCGACAATCGGCTGTTCATCTACGGCGCCGCCGGGCCGCTGACCGCCTGGCATGGCGAGGGTGATCCGGCAGACGGCGCACCGCTGCCGGACGACACCTGGCTCGTTCGGACGGCCTACTCCTTCCCGCTGACCTTGTAGGCCGGGTCCAGGCCCACGGGCGAGATCTCGCCGCTGTCCGGGCAGTAGATCCAGTCCACGGGGTCGGACTCCTGGGGCTGTGGGGGGCAGCGCTGGCTCACGCTGGCGATGCCCGGTCGCAGCGGGTTGTCGGGAAGGCCAGAGGGCAGGAGGGGGCGACCGTCGGCCCCGCTCCCTTCCAGTTCGTCGGTGGTGGGCGCTGCGCCAAGGGCGGCCGTCGTCGCGTGCAGCTCGTCCTGGAGGCGGCCCCAGGCAGCTTGCACCTGGGCGCGCTCGGCCGGGCTGGCCGGGCGGGGCAGGGGAGGCGGCGCGGGTGGTGGATCGGGCCGCGGGCTCCCGCTCCAGGCCGCCACGCTGAGCAGGCCCGAGGCCAGCGCGAGGCCCGTCCAGGCCGCGGCTTGCCAGCGACCCACGCCTAGACCAGGTAGATGAAGGTGGTCGCGATGAAGATCGGGATCAGGATCAGCATGGCCCACCCCACATAGCCGAAGAAGCTCGGCATCTTGTAGCCGTTCTCCTCGGCGATTGCGCGGACCATGAAGTTGGGTCCGTTGCCGATGTAGCTGTTGGCCCCCATGAAGACCGCGCCCACGGAGATGGCGACGAGCAGCTCGTGGCCGATGGGGCTGGTCGTGAGGGTGTGCAGGTTCTCGGCGCTGGTGCACTCGGCGACGTTTCCGCAAGCCATGGCTGCGAAGGTCACGTAGGTCGGGGCGTTGTCCAGGAAGCTGGAGAGCAGGCCCGTGGCCCAGAAGTACTGCCAGGGCTCGGTGATGCCCAGGGACTCGCCCTTGGCCTGCAGCAGCATGGTGGCGGGGATCATCGTGACGAAGATCCCGATGAAGAGTGCTGCCACCTCGATGATCGGGCCGTAGGTGAAGCCGTTCGCTTCGCGGATGGCCCTCTTGGTTCGCCACACCGACAGGCCGGCGAGGGAGGCCATGGCGATCTCGCGCGCGTAGTAGTCGCGGAAGTCGGGGTGATCCTGGACGGGCGACAGCAGCAGGACCGAGGCGACGATGCCGGCCAGCAGCAGAAAGTTCCAGCCACCTTCGATGCCCAGGGCCACCTTGCGGTCGTGGTCCATGGCGCGGTGCCGCAGGTCCTCCTTCCGGTAGAAGTAGCTGTCGACGACGAAGAAGAGGATCAGCAGCACGACGACGGGGAAGATCCAGATGTGCCACAGGTGCTGGATGGTCCAGAAGAAGCCGACGCCGCGCAGGTAGCCCAGGAACAGGGGCGGATCGCCGATCGGGGTCAGGGCGCCGCCGATGTTCGACACCAGAAAGATGAAGAACAGCGGGATGTGCTTGACGTACTCGCGCTCGCTGTTGGTGCGCAGCATGGGCCGGATCAGCAGCATCGAGGCGCCGGTCGTGCCGATGAGGTTGGCCAGCAAAGCGCCGACGGCGAGGAAGGAGACGTTGACCAGCGGCTTCCCCTCGAGGTCACCCTTGAGCAGGATGCCGCCGCTGATGATGAACAGCGAGCCGAGGAGCGCGATGAAGGAGACGTACTCCTCCAGGGCGTGGACCAGGCCGTGCTCGGCGCTGTCCCCGTGGTGGCCCGTCGCCATCATCCAGCCGAAGTACCCGAGGATCGGCAGGGACCACAGGAAGGAGACCAGGAGCTGGTTGCGGTTCTTCTCCCACCAGTGGTGGGCGACCATGGGCAGCAGCGCGATGCACAGCAGCATTCCGGCGAATGGCAGGACCCAGAGCAGGGAGAGCTCGTCTCCGATGCTGGACCCGCCTTCCGAGGCGAGGGCAGTGCCCGGGAGCAGAGCGATCACAGCAGCCAGCAGCAGCTTCCACATCGTGTCTTTCCGAGAGAGGCAGAGGCGCCATGGTCCACGATCACGCGACCAGGATCAACGCGGGCTCGCAAGCCTCTGGTGAGGAGTGGAGCCGAGGGCCGCTCCGAGGAGCCCGCGGCGGGGCCTGAAGAGGCGATCATCGGCCTTCTGGTTGAGCGCGTTGTGTAGCGGTCAAAAAATGACCCTCACGATCTCGGTATGCGCACTACTGTTCTGTACAGAGCTTCAGGAGGTGCCTGGTGAACGCTGCTGTCCAGCCTGCCCACGCCGTCGTCCTTCCCCGCATCGAGCTGGGTCCCGATCTCGCCGCACACGTGGTGCGTTGGGGCCAGGTGGAGCGGTGCCTGTTGCGCCCAGGCGATCGCTTGGTGCCGGCCCCCCCCACCGCGGCCCTGGTGTTGCTGGTGCCGCGGGGCCGGGGGCGCCCCATGGTGGGGCTGCGCCGGGGCGCGCGGCTGCTCGCCCTGCCGGGTCGCGTGCCGGCCTCGCCAGACCGCTGGCAGGTGGCCTCGGGCATCCAGGCGGTGGAGCGCGGCCTGGAGCGCGGCGCGCCGGGTAGCGGCGCCTGGCACGTCCGGGTGCGGGTCGGTGCCGCGGCGGGCGGTGCCGCGGCGGGGCTCACCGGGGGCTACCTGGACGCCCGTCAGCTCGACGCGCTGTGCATCCGGGCCACGGTGGTCGCCCGTCGCTCGGGCGGCGACGTGGCCATCGCCGCGGCCAACTCCGCCACCGAAGCCGAGCGCCTGCTGGCCGACACGCCCAGCGGCTGCCTGCGCTTCGAGCTGGCCCTGGACTCGACCCTGGAGCCCGCGGGCCAGGTCATCTCGGGCCCCTGGCCGGGTACACGACCCCTGGCCTCGGCGCCCGCCCGGACCGCCGCTGCCGTCGGCCCGTCGACGGCCCTCCCTGTGCCGGCCCGGGGCGCCGTCGCCGCCACCGCCGCCAGTGGACAGGTGCCGCTTCCCTTCGGCTTCGATACTCGGACCACAGCCTGAGCATGCGGGGCCCGTCGGCGCCCGCTTCAGAGGTTGCCCATGGACCTGGTCGGCGTGATCCACCTGCTACCGCTCCCAGCCGGTCCGGTGGCCTCGCCCGGGCTGGGCCCCGTGCTCGACCGGGCGCGCTCCGACGCCCGCGCGCTGGTCAAGGGCGGGCTGCGCGCGGCGATCATCGAGAACCTGGGCGACGCGCCCTTCAGCCAGGGGCGGGTCGAACCCCATGTGCCGGCCATGATGGCCACCATCGGGCGGGCCATCATCCAGGAGACCGGCGGGTCCTTGGCCCTCGGGGTCAATGTGCTGCGCAACGACGCGCGGGCCTCGCTGGGCGTCGCTGCCGCCGTCGGGGGCGCCTTCGTGCGGGTCAACGTCCACGTGGGCGCGGCCTGGACCGACCAGGGCCTCATCCAGGGCGATGCCATGGCGACCCTGCGCTATCGGCGCGAGCTGGGCCTGGAGCCGCCCGGGGGCCCCCTGCCGGCGGGCTGGCTGCGCAGCGGCCCCCAAGGGCTGCGCATCTGCGCCGACGTTCACGTGAAGCACGCCACCCCGGCCGGCTCGGAGTCCATCGGGGACAGCGCGGCGGACGTGGTGCTCCGCGGGCGGGCTGACGTCATCATCGTGTCGGGACGCCACACGGGGGGGGCCACCGACATGGCAGACGTGCGCGCCGTGCGCGAGCGGGTGGGTGCGACCCCGGTCTGGATCGGCAGCGGCGTGGAGCCATCGACGGTGCACGCCCTCGCGGGCGCGGTCGACGGCGCCATCGTCGGGACCTGGCTGCATACCGAGGGGGACCTGGGGGCGCCGGTGGACGAGGAGCGCGTTCGCTGGCTGGTCGAGACGGTGGCAGCCTTCGACTGAGGCCTGGGGGCGGTCCCGATGGGGCCGCAGGACGAGCGCTCCTGGCGTCTGCGCGCCGGCCGCGGGCGCCGCCGGGGCTCGCCAGGACCAAGACCGGGGCTCGCCAGGACCAAGACCGGGGGGCGCGACCCGACCCCCGCTGAGCCGTACATCGACAACCCTTGCCTGCACAGGCCCCGTGTTCGCAAGGGGAGCGCGGGGCGCATGCGGGCGGCAGTGGGGGAGACCGAGGGGGGCGGAAAGCCCCCCTCGGGCGGGTCGTGCGAAGATGACGCCGTTGGTCCTGCGAGATGAGCGCAGAGGAGGGACAGCAAGGCCCACGCACGGCGCGGGCCGCTGTGTCCAGCGGCGGAGGGAGACCACTTCCGGCCTGTCCTTGGTCGCCAGGGCCGGTGAGCAAGATGTACTGGATCGCCGGCCTGGCTTCAAGATGGGGGACCACAATATCTTGTGTTGTCACAAGGCATCACACACCGCATCTTGTGTCTGCCGCTGGCTGTGGAAAACCTCTGGACCTCGGCGATCTGGTCGAATGGCACGCGCTCCTCGACGATCCCTTCCTATGGAAGAACCGGCGGAAGACGGCCAAAGGAGGCCCCTGTGGGGGCCAAGGACCTGCGCGGCAGGTCGCACCTGTGCAGGCACTGTGGACCGTTCCATGGCGGGCATGTCGTTGCGTCCGGGGCCTGGGGGGGGCAAGCTGCCGCGTGATGTGTCCCGCCCCCCCGATCTGCACGGCCCCGAGCTGTCCGGCCCCGAGCCACCCGGCCCCGAGCTGTCCGGCCGCCTGCCCGCCGCTCCCTGACCCGCCCGACGGTGTGGGGTGAGGGGACGCCTGCGCCGGGCCCTGGTCGATGGCTTGCTGCCGCTCCCCGAGGACGCGACCGGCGCCGGCTTGCTGCGGATCCTCCAGCGGGGCAGCGCGCCGGCTCGGATCCGCGCCCTCCGAGCTGCCGGCGCCCGGTCTGGCGGCCTGTCCATGGTCCTCCTCTCTGCCCTGCTGCGTGACCCGGTGCCGGGGGTCCGGCGGGCGGCCGCCTGGTCCCTGGGCCGACAGGGGGCCGAACCGGAGCTGCGCGCGCTGTGGGAGGCGGCGCGCGTCGAGCGCTGCGACTCCGTGCGCCTGGCCATGGTGGTCGCCGCGGTGCGCCTGGGCGCCGAGGTGCCGCGGGCCTGGGCCTTGCTCGAGCAGGCCGCGGCGCGTCGCTTTGCCTGCTACTACGGACCGCGTCGGGTGGCCGAGGCTTGCGGTGCCGGCCCGGACCTGATGGCCCGCCGGTGGTGGCGCGCCCTGGCGCCCGAGGCGGACCACCACGGCAACCCGGCGGGCCTGCGCCCGGTCCCGACCGAGCAGGTGCGGAGCCGCCTGCGCGCCCGCCTGCTTGCCGACGCCGAGGACCGGGCCGCGGTCATGGACCTCGCGGCCCAGCAGCACCCCGATGATCTGGACCTGATCATGGGGCGGAAGTGGGTCAGTGGTCGCCGGGAGAGCCACGCCATCTGCGAAGCCCTGGGGGAGCACGGCGATCCGCGCGCCCAGGCGACGCTGGTGGCGGTGCTGCGGGCCATGGACGTCGATCCGGGACACGGCTTCGCCGGGCGTCGCGCGGCGGGCACGGCCCTGGGCAGGTTGGGGGATCCGGGCGTCGGTCGGATCCTGGCCCAGGCCATGGTGGATGAGGCCCTGGACCACGAGGGCCGCCCGGGCGCGGGCCTGGGGATCCAGTTCCCGGTCCGCACCGTGCTGATCACCGCCCTGGGGGAGGCCGGGTGCGTGGACCTGGCGCCGCTGCTGGCCGACTACCTGGCCAACACCCACGGCTCGGCCTTCGGCGGCTTCTACCTTCCGGCGATGGACGCCTTATGGAAGCTCGGCCGGACCGAGCCGCTCCAGGCCCGGCTCGGCGGGCCGGAGCTGGCAGCAGCCAACGCCCTGGGGGTCTTGGGGGCGCTCGGCGCGGTGGAGACGCTCCAGTCGCGCCTGCACGATCCCCGCCCGCGGGTTGCCCAGGCGGCGCGCGACGGGCTGGACCTGTGGGAGCAGGGCGCTCAGGGCGAGCCGTAAGGGCCGGCGGCGTCGTAGCTGGTGCCAGCGGCCGTCCCGGCCAGCGCCATGTTGTCGTCCGCGCTGCGCCGCGTGCTGTCCAGCTTGGTCAGGCCCGTGCGAAGGATGTGCACGGCCCACTGGTCGGGGTTGCCCCGCGACTCGGAGACCTTGTTCACGAAGGTGATCGTGATGGAGCCGTTGGTGAAGTCCCCGGCCGGGTTGGCGACGAAGCCACGCGAGTCGAAGACGATGGCGTTGTCGTTGTCGATGCCAGGGCCGCCGATGGTGCCCCAGTTGTCGATGGCGACGTGGGCCAGCTTGTAGTTGCCGGTGGACAGGTCGTAGGTGCCTACGGTCTGGTTGTCGTCCACGCTGTCCGTGATGGTGTCGATGGGCATCGTGTCCCAGCCACCGCCCGGGATCGCGACCTGGACCAGGTAGGTGCCCGTGTTCTCGTCCATGCTCACCAGGCTGGTGTCGTAGGCGACCATGAGCACCCGGCACTCGCGCCCGCTGCTGGTCGCCAGCGTGCGGCACTGGCCCACTCGCGTGGCGAAGTCCAGGGCCGCGCCGCGGGTGCGATACTGCGGGACCACGCCCTGGGCGATGATGTAGCCCGTGGACGTGAGGACCCCGATGATGGCCACCACGATGACGACCTCGAGCATCGTGAAGCCGCGACGGCCCTGGCGTAGGAGTGATGGGGCGTGCAGGTGCGGCATCCGATCCTCGGTCTGGACTGCAGGTTACCGTGCGCGAAGACAGACAGCAACGGGTCTTCCGGGGGCCGGCCGGGTGCCTTGCGCCTTGCCTCCCTGGCCCGGGTCCGATAGCAGGGCGGGCCGTCCGCGTGGGCCCTGCGCCCGCCCGTCGGATCTCCCGGCGGTCGCTGAAGATCTCCAGCGCGCGTGTCCGCAGCCCATCGCACCCGCCTCCTCTACCTGGGGGAGGCCCGTCACACCTGAGGATCTCCCATGGCCCGTTATCGTGGTCCCCGCATCAAGGTCTGCCGCTCGCTCGGCGTGATCCTGCCCGGCCTGACCGTCACGCCGACCCTCGACCGCCCCTACCCCCCCGGTCAGCACGGCATGCGTCGCCGTGGCAAGACCTCGGACTACAAGCTGCGGCTGGTCGAGAAGCAGAAGCTGCGCATGCACTTCGGCATCCTCGAGAAGCAGTTCATCCGCTACATCAGCGAGGCCTCGCGCCGCAAGGGCCCGACCGGACGCAACCTGCTGACCGACCTCGAGTCCCGCCTGGACAGCGTCATCTGGCGCCTGGGCCTGGCGCCGACCATCCCCTCGGCTCGCCAGCTCGTCGTGCATGGCCACATCATGGTGGACGGCACCCGGGTCGACCGCCCCAGCTTCTCCGTGAAGCCCGGCCAGGTCATCAGCGTCCGCGAGCGCTCGATGAACAAGCCCTTCATCCAGGCCGCGCTCGAGGCCAGCACCTCGCGCATCCGTCCGAACTTCCTCGAGTTCGACCCGGCCAAGGGCGTGGGCAAGATGATCTCGACCCCCGAGGCCGAGGACCTGCCCTTCGAGGTCAACACCCAGGCCGTGATCGAGTTCTACAGCCAGAAGCTCTGAGCGACACGCCCGGACGCGCCGAGGCCGGCTCCTCCTTCACGGAGGGCCGGCCTTGGTTCGTTTGGGGAGGTCCAGCTGGCCCCCCTGACGCGCCCGGGTCCCCGACGAGCCCGGGTCCCCAGACGACGACGCCGCCCCGGAGGGCGGCGTGCGAACGTCCCGAGAGCGGGATGGAGCTACTTCACTTCCTTGTGGATCGTGTAGATCCGCTCGTAGCGGCAGTACTTCCGCAGCTCGAGCCGTGTCGGCGTGTTCTTCTTGTTCTTCCGAGTGGCGTAGCGACTGACACCCGGCGTGCCGCTGGCACGACAGGTGGTGCACTCGAGATGGATCACCGCCCGCGCCTTCTGCGACTTCTTGGCCATGGTGTACCTCCCAATGGGTGACGCCCGAGGATGGCGGGCGAGGACGGGGCCGTCTAATGGGTGTTGCGGGCCCGGTCAAGGCGCCCGTGGCTCGCTGTGTGTCGTGGCCTCGCTTGCGCTCCCCTGGGGCCTGCACTGGGGCATGCTGTGGGTCCCTCGCTCCCCACCTTGCCCGGATCGCGACCTGCGACACCGCCTGCTGCTGTTGTTGACGTTGGTGCTGTCGCAGCTTGGCCTTCAGGTCGGCTGCGCGCACCCGCACGCCACCGGCGAAGAGGTGCGCAGCATCCACTTCCGCGGCAACGGCGGCGCCTTCGCCGGCACCAGCGACTACAACCTGCGCGGCGCCATGGCCCAGCAGCCTTCGGGCTCCTTTGCCTGGCTGGCGCCCTCGCGCCGGGTGCTCCTGGACCGGGACACCTTGGACCTGGACGCGTGGCGCCTGGAGACCTGGTACGCACACCGGGGCTTCTACGACGCCCGGTTCCGCGCCTGGGACGTGATCACCGTGCGGCAGGGCGGCGCGCGTCGCAACCCCGCGGTGCGCATCGTCGGCTATGTCGAGCCGGGGCCTGAGAGCCTGGTCCGCACCCTGGACCTGGCGGGCATGGACGCGGCCGGTCGGCCGGTCGTGGCCCTGCTCCAGGGGCAGATCCCCATCCGGGTCGGAGAGCGCTTCGACCTGGGCGCCGTGCAGTCCTCGGTGCTCATGGCGAGCCAGCGCCTGCAGGAGCAGGGCTACGCCTACGCCACCGTGGAGCCCCACATCCAGGCGCACCCCGAGGAGCAGGCGGTTGACGTCGTCCTCCAGGCACAGCTCGGCCCGACCTGCACCTTCGGGCCTGTCGAGGTGGTGGGGGACATCCAGCTGCCCCGCGAGCGGGTCTTGCAGGAGATCGACATCGAGGAGGGGGAGCCCTTCCAGCTCTCGCGGCTGGCTGCCACCCAGCAGAAGCTGTTCAGCCTGGGCACCTTCTCGGTGGTCAACGTGGTGCCCGACCTGCAGCGGGACGCCGACGGCAACCCGAACCCCGTGGTGCCGGTGCGGATCGTCGTGTCCGAGAGCCACTTCCGCCAGCTGCGGCTCGGCGGGGGCATCGCCCTGGAGAACGCGCGCCAGGAGCTGCACGTCGGCGCGCACTTCACCCACGTCAACGTGCTCAACCGCCTGTGGCGCCTGGAGGTCGGGACCGACGCCGGCTACGCCTCGGTCTTGCAGTGGTCCGAGCTGCGGGCCCAGGGCATCACCGCCCTGGCGACCCAGGGCAGCCCGACGCTCAGCTCGCTGGCCCGCCTGACCATCCCCCGCTTTCCGGCGCGGGCCTGGCGCTGGGAGAACGAGCTGACCTTCGACCTGGGGGTGGAGACCGAGTACCGCTACGCCACCCCCCAGGCCAGCACGACCCTGGCCTGGCAGATGAGCCGCAAGTGGTCGAGCCGCTACGGCTACCGCATCAGCTACTTCGACTACTTCGACTCGACCCTGCCCAGCAACGCCAGCCTCTTCGACGCCCGCAGCAGCAAGCTCGGCCTGGACTTCTCCGATCCCTACGTGTTGTCCCTGCTCTTCCAGCAGCTCAAGTACGACAGCCGCGACGACCTGCTCTACCCGCGACGGGGCGCCTACTCGGTGCTGGATGTGGAGGAGGCGGGCGGCCCGGTGGGGGGCCAGTACAACTTCATCAAGGGCACGGTCGACTTCCGCCTGTACCGCCCGCTGCCGCGGATCTTCGGTTGGCGCCAGCGCATCACCGTCACCGGGCGCATCGCCGGGGGCGCCGCCGTGCCCTACGGCGGGGACTCGCCCAAGGCCAACGTGCCCTTCGCCGAGCGCATCTTCGTCGGCGGCTCGAACTCGGTGCGCGGCTTCACGCGGGACCACCTCGGGCCCTACCTGTACCGGTGCGGCCTGTCCGCGGACAACGTGTCCCAGGCCTGCACCAGCACGGTGGGGGACATCGAGCGGGCGCTCGAGAGCCTGACCTACATCGGCGGGCGCGCCGCGCTGTACGGCGGCGTCGAGCTGCGCGGCTACTGGATGCGAGGGCTGCTGGACAACTGGGGGGTGGCGGTCTTCTCGGACTTCGGCCGGGCCTGGGACGGCGCCGGCGTGACGAGCTGGAAGGACCTGCAGGCCCGCCTGTCCCAGATCGCGGTGACGGCGGGCGCGGGGGTGCGCTACCGCAGCGGCATCGGGCCCATCCGGGTCGACGTGGCGCGCCGCATGGACACCTTCCCCATGTTCTCGCTGGAGCCGCGCTACACGGCCTACATCGGGCTGTCGGAGGCATGGTGAGCCGGCGGCCGCGCTGGCGCCGGGTGGCGCGTGGCCTGGGCCTGGCCGCCCTGGGCCTGGGGGGCCTGGGAGTCCTGGGCCTGGTCCTGCTCGCCACGGGGCCGGGCAATGAGCTGCTGCGGCGCGGCGTGGTGCGCGGCTTCGGCGCGCTCTTCCCGGACGCGGCGCTCCAGGTCCAGAGCCTGCACAGCAACCTGGTGGACGGCCTTGCGCTGCGAGGGGTGGTCATCTCCGACGCCCAGGGCCAGGCGCTGATCACGGCCGACCGCCTGGCCGTGGACTGGGACCTCAGCGGCCTGTTGCGAGGCCGGATCGTGCTGGAGGCGGTCCACCTGGACGGTCCTGACCTCGACCTGGGCAGCGGGCCCGACGGCCGCCTGCGCCTGCTGCAGGCCATGGGCGGTCCGCCCAGCCCCCCGGGCACGCCCGCCACCGCCTGGCAGGGGCTCCCCGTCGAGATCGTGGTCCACGCGTTGTCGATCCAGGGGGGGGACATCCACTGGGATGGCGGCGCCCTGCGCGGCCTGTCCCTGGACACCCGGGGGCACGTGGGGGGGCGCACGGTCGAGCTGGCCGACCTGGCGGGCTCGGCGCACCTCGACGGCCCCATCGACGCCGACGTGGGCCTCACCGGCGCCCTCGCCTTGATCGACGGCGACCTGTCCCTGCACGAGCTCGGGCTGCGCCTGGGGCACTCGCGGCTGTCCCTGTCCGGGCTCGTACACTCCATCGAGACGGCCCCCGACCTGGACCTGAGCCTGCGCTCTCCGGCCCTGCTCCCCGAGGACCTGCGCCTGTTAACCGGCGCGGGCGCGCCTGCGCAGGCCCTGGACCTGAAGGGGCAGGTCAGAGGTCCCGCCTCGGATCTGCAGGCGGCGCTCCAGGTCCAGGCCGGCGCGGGGGGCTCGCTGGCGCTGCGGGCCGAGGCGGACCTGGCCCAGGCGCGGCCGGCCTGGCGCCTGGTCGTGCAGGGGGCGCCCGTCGATGTCCAGGCCCTGTACCCGGCCTCGCTGGAGCAGGAGGTCTCGGCGCGCCAGCTTGAGGTCCAGGTCACGGGCTCGGGGTTGTCATGGCCCCAGGAGCTGGCCTGCTACGTCCAGGTGCAGGCCCAGGACGCCGTGCTGTGGGACGAGGCCGTCCCGTCCCTGTCGGCGCGGGCCAGCCTGGCCGATGGCGAGCTGCTCCTGGACGAGGCCCGCCTGGTGCATGCCGCAGGGACGGTGGTCGCGGGGGGACGCATCGACCTGGCCCACCAGGGGCTGGTCCTCGATCTGGACGCCAGGCTCCCGCAGCTCGCGGCGCTGTCGGGGCTGGTGGGTACACCCTTGCAGGGCAGCGCGCGGTGGCGCCCCCACCTGCTGCTCGGGTGGAGCGGGCCCCTGTCGGTCGAGGCCCGCGGGCCGCTCTCCGCCCACCAGCTCTCGGTCCAGGGGGTCGTCGTCGGCCAGGCCGACGGTCCCCTCACGCTGGAGTACGGCCCCGGCGGCCTGACGCTGGATGGGGACACCCAGCTGTCCGGTCTGCGGGCGAGCGGCGTGGACGTGAAGTCCGGCTCAGCGCAGTGGAAGCTGCTCCAGGTGCCCGGCGGCCCCCTCACGGTCCAGGCCGATGTGCAGGCCCAGGATCTCAGCGCGGCCCCGGCCTCGGTCACCGTGAGCTCCGTGGCGGGCCACGTGGAGGTCGAGCGCTCGGCGCGCGGCCTGCTGCGCCTGCGCACGGATGTGCAGGTCGAGGGCGCCCGCCCGCTGGGCCCGGGCTCCGAGGTGGTCGCGTCAGGGCCGGTGCACCTGGCCATGGTCGGCGACGAGCTCCACGCCCAGGTGGCCCTGGCCCAGCCGGGGGGCGAGGTCCTACTGGGCGGCCAGGTTGACGGCAGCTTGGCCCACAACGGCGCCTGGACGCTCAGCGACCTGGTGGTGGCGCCCCTGCCCGGCCTGCGCTGGGAGGGGCAGGGCGTGCAGCGGGTGGTGCTGGGGCCCGGGGGCGTGGCCGAGCTCGATGTCCACCTGGTGGGGGACGCAGGCGAGGTGGTGGCGAGCCGGGCGACCGCGGGCGACGATCTGCTGATCCAGGCCAGCGGACTGGATCTGAAGCGGCTGGTCGCCTTGCAGCAGCTCGTCGGTGCTGTCGATCCCGCCTCGGCCCTGGCGCTGTCCGGTCTGGGTCGCGCCGATCTGCGCCTGGGGCTGGGCCCGCGGGGAGGGCTGCGCCAGGTCCAGGGCGAGGTCGCCGTCGAGCACCTGTCCTACGACGAGCAGCTCACCGATGTCGATCTGCGCCTGGGCGTAGAGGGCGAGGCCGCCGCGGCCCGGGTCTCCTTGGACCTCTCGGGCGGCGGCTTGGACTCGCCCCTGCTGCTCACCGCCCGCGGCACCGTGCCCTTCGACCTGGCCGGGCGCACTCTGGCCTGCGGGGACGGCCTCGACCTGCGTGTGGTGCTGCCGCCGGTCCGCCAGGGCCTGCTCGCCGACCACATCCTCGCGGTGCCGGCGGGAGACGCGAGGGTCTCGGCCGACCTCCACCTGTACGGTGACCCCTGCGACCCCGAGCTGCACCTGGTCGCCGCAGGCACCGCCGCCGCTGGCCGGGACGGGCAGGTCGTGCGGGCCGACATCATCCTCGACCGCGTGGGCGACCAGCTCTCAGTCAAGTCCTTCCTGGAGCAGGGCTTCCGGCGTCGCCTCCAGGTCACGGGCACCGCGCACACCTCCTTGGGCACGGTCTTCGCCGACCTGCTCGACGGACGCGCCCCGACCGTGGGCAGCCCCGACGACCTGGTCGACACCATGTCGCTGTCGGTGGTCCCCCTGGACTTTGCCCTGGCCGATCTCGGCGCCTTCGTGGACCTGCCGCCGACCATCCTCGGGCGGCTGGTCGGCGGCTTCCAGCTCACCGGCTCCCCCTCGGCCCCCCAGGTCGGCGGCGCCTTGCAGATCATCCAGGGCAGCGTCGGCGGGGTGCAGCTCGACAGCGGCGTTCTGGTGCTGATGCCGGCCCCGGGCGGCTACCAGATCAGCCTGGACGCGAGCATGCGCAACCCGAATCGCGCCGCGCCCGAGCTGGCGAGCTCCACGCCGCTGCACCTCGGCGGCTTCGTGCCCCTGGATCTCCAGTCGCTGTCGCGCGACCAGGTGCTGTCCAGCCCGGGCCTGGACCTCACGGTCCAGGGGCAGATCCCCCTGGCCCTGAGCGAGGGCCTCGTGGTCGGTGTGTCCGACGCCCACGGCGTCGTCGACATCGACGGGCACGTCACCGGCAGCCTGGGCGCGCCCCTGGTCATCGCCACGGCGAGCACCGAGGGCGCAGGCCTGACCTACTCGCCCTTGGGCCTGATCTACGACGACATCTCCCTCGACCTGCGCCTGGGGGGGGACACTCTGGACCTGGTCAAGCTCAGCGTACACGACCGCAAGCGCTTCTCCCTGGTCGGCCGCCAGCGCGCCCTGCGTGACACGCACACCCTGGAGGCCTCGGGCGCGGCGAGCCTGGACGGTTTCCGGCCGCGCAGCGTGCAAGCACGGGTCAGCCTCGACGACTTCTGGCTCATCGCGGACCGCGACCACCAGCTCGCCCTGGCCGGGCAGACGACCCTGGCCGGCGACTGGCCGAACCTGCGGGTGCGCGGCGACCTCTCCCTGGCCAGCTCCGAGCTGCACTTCGGCGAGGACGCCTTCATCGGCGACCGCAGCCTGGAGATCGACCCCTCGATCCGCATCGACCGTGGCGAGGACGTGGCCGCCGCGCCGGCCGCGGTGATCCTCCCGCCCCTGGTCCCCTGGCGCCAGTTCGACATCGACGTCGGCCTGGACCTGCTGCGCAACCTGCGCCTGTCCGTGGAGGTGCCCCAGCAGGAGAGCTTCGGCCAGCAGGTCGCGGCCCTGTCCACCATCGGCCTGGACGCCGACCTGGGGGGCCAGATCCGGGTGCTCCAGGGCGACGGGAACCTGGCGCTCCAGGGCGAGGTCGAGACCCTGCGCGGCACGGCGACGGTCCTGGGCGTGCCCTTCGACGTGCGCGGCGGGACCATCTCCTTCCTGGGAGACGGCTACGACAACCCCCTGGTCGACATCGACGCGGTCCGCCACACCGGGGGCTACGGCGACGTCACGGTCCACGTGTCGGGCTTCGTCAAGGCCCTGAACATCGACCCCTCCAGCGAGGACTACCCGGACAAGACCGACGTCGTGACCCTGCTGCTCTTCGGCAAGCCCGCCTCGGAGCTGGCCGACAGCGAGGGCCAGGCGGGCAGCCAGGCGGTGGCCATGGCGCTGTCCACCCTCACCGGACAGATGGAGAAGGCCGTGGGCACCTCGGTCTTCGACGAGCTTCAGATCGACCCTGCCGGGGCCGTGCGGGTGGGCTGGGCCCTGAGCTCCCGCATCTTCCTGCGGCTGGAGGCCCGATCGACCTCGGACAGCAGCGCCAACCGGACCGAGGTCACCCTGGAGTACCTGATCTCCCGCCGCCTCTACGCCCAGTTCGTCACCGGCGACCGGGCCGCCTCCTCCGTCGACCTGTTCTGGCGGTGGCGTTTCTGAGGCGGTGGCGCTTCCAGCTGCGGCCTGTGCTCAGCCAGCCGGCAGCAGCGTGATCTCGACCAGCTCCGGCGGGCAGGACAGGCGAAGCGGCGCGATGGACCAGCCGAGGCCCCGGCTGACGAAGAGGTGGGAGCCCTGCTCCTGGTACCAGCCGGCGACGTAGGGCCCGGTGCCGCGGGGCACCCACACCGCGCCCAGGCCGGGCAGGCGGACCTGGCCGCCGTGGCTGTGGCCGGACAGGACCAGCTGGGCGCCCCCCGCCAGGGCCGGAAACAGGGCCGGGCTGTGGCTCATCACCACCGTCGGCCCGGTAGCGGGCAGGGCGGCGCGGAAGCGGGGAAGGTCCAGGCTGCCGGCCAGCAGGTCATCGGTGGCGGCCAGGTGCAGGGGGCCCAGGTCCCGCCCGGCTTCGACCAGCAGGGTCACGCCTTCCGAGGCCAGCAGGGCGCCCCAGCGCGCCGGGTCCGCGCCGCTCCAGTGCTCCCAGTTGCCCATGGCGGCGAAGCGACCCAGGGGGGCCGGCGGCAAGGAGCGCAGGAAGGCCCGCACCGTCGGCTCCTGCCAGCCGCGGGTCACGATGTCCCCGGTGAGCAGCACCAGGTCGGGGCGCAGCGGGGCCATGGCCGCGGCGAGGCGCTCAAGGGCCGGGTCCGGCCCGCGCAGGTGCACATCGCTGAGCTGGAGCAGGCGGAGGGGAGCACGGATCCCGGCGAGGGGCAGGCGGTGCTGGCTGAGGGCCAGGCCCGCTGGCCAGAGGGCGTCGAGGCGGCCGCCGGGGCCGCCGGCCGGGGAGGGGAGGCTGTTCTCGGTGCTGCCACCCGGCGCGGGCCGCCCTGGCAGCCGGCCCTCGGGCGGGAAGAAGACGCCCATGCGCAGGCCACGGGCCAACCCCCGGCCAAAGCGCAGCGCCGCCGCCGCGCGACCCATCGAGCCGCTCATCGAGCCGCTCCAGGGCAGGTGGCGCGAAGGCAGCGCACGGTGACCGTGGCGACGTCCGGCATGCCGGCCAGGTAGACGCGGGCCTGCGCCTCGTCCACGGGGGGCGCCACGGCCAGGGCCACCCCACCCTGTTCGGCCAGGGCGGTCGCGGCCGCCTGGCTGGCCGCGCCCAGCGCGTCGACCAGCAGCAGCGTGCCGCTGCGCCCCGTGCCCGCGGCCAGGGGGCGCGCCACGAAGCCCTGGACCGCGCCCAGGCGCACCATGCGGCCCGAGCTCGTGGCGGCGTGGTGCAGCGGCGGCGGCAGGGCGGCTGGGGGGGCCTGGCTGCAGCCCAGCACCAGCGCCAGCACCAGCGCGCTCATGTCGGGCCTCCGGGGAGCTGCAGGTGGATCAGGTACTCGATGTTGCCCTTCTTGGCGCCGCGCACGGGGCTCTCCATGGTGCCGAGGACGACGCAGCCGACCGCCTCGGCAGCGGTGGCCACCGCGTGCAGGGCCGACAGCCGCGCCTCCTCTCCTCGGACTACCCCGCCCTTGCCCACCCGCTCCGGCCCGACCTCGAACTGGGGCTTCACCAGCAGCAGGGCCTGGGCCCCCGGCGCGGCGATGCGCAGGATGGCGGGCAGCACCTTCTCCAGGCCGATGAAGGACAGGTCCCCCACGACCAGGGCCGGCGGCGTGGGCAGGCGCTCCAGGTGGCGTGCGTTGGTGCGCTCCATCACCACCACGCGCGGATCCTGGCGCAGGGACCAGGCGAGCTGGCCGTAGCCCACGTCGATGGCGGTCACGCTGCTCGCGCCGTGCTGGAGCAGGCAGTCGGTGAAGCCCCCGGTGCTCGCCCCCAGGTCGACGCAGCACAGGCCCGTGGGGTCGACGCCGAAGCCCTCCAGGGCCGCCACCAGCTTGTCGCCGCCGCGGCTCACGAAGCGCGGCGCGGCGCCCCGCAGGCGCAGGGCGCAGTCGGGATCGACCTGGGTGCCGGGCTTGTCGACCACCGTGTCGTCGACCAGCACCTGGCCGGCGCGCACCAGGGCCTGGGCCTTCTGCCGGGTGGGGGCCAGGCCGCGCTCCACGACCAGCACGTCGATCCGGGGGCGGGCCACGAGGGTCAGTGATCCCGGGCGACGGCGAAGCGGGCCAGGGCGACCAGGGCGTCGGGGTAGGGCAGCGTCAGGGCCAGCTCCTCGGCCTGCATGGCCAGCGCTCGGGCGCGGTCGCGGGTCTCGTCCACCCCCAGCAGCCGGACGTAGCTGGGGGGACCCTCCTCCCCGGCGTCCTGGTCCGCGTCCAGCACATCGTCGGCGAGCTGGAAGGCCAAGCCCACCGTCGCCCCGTAGCGGCGCAGGGTCAGGGGCTCCGCCGCGCCAGCGGCCAGGGCCCCCAAGACGCAGGCGGCCTCGAAGAGCGCCCCGGTCTTGCCGCGGTGCACGGCGAGCAAGGCATCCAGGCCGCCGCCGGTCCAGGCGATGTCGGCCGCCTGGCCCCCCACCATGCCGACGTGGCCGGCGGCGCGGGCCAGCTCGCCCACCATCGCCACCCGCGCCTCGGCCGGGCAGGGGCAGGCCGCCAGAACCGCGAAGGCCTCGGTCAGCAGGGCGTCGCCCACGAGCACGGCCGTCGCCTCGTCAAAGGCGCGGTGGACCGTCGGCTGGCCGCGGCGCAGATCGTCGTCGTCCATGGCCGGCAGGTCGTCGTGGACCAGCGAGTAGGTGTGGACCAGCTCCAGGGCGGCTCCGGCGTGGACCAGGGCGTCCACCGGGGCCGCCGGGCCAGCCACCGCCTCGCCAGCGGCCCGAGTCAGCAGCGGCCGCAGGCGTTTTCCTCCCGTCGCCAGCGGGTAGCGACAGGCCTCTTGGAAGCGGGGCGGCCACGCGTCGCCGAAGCGAGCGGCCAGCAGCGCGTCCACCTGGGCGCGTCGGGGCGCCACCCACTCGGACAGATCCAGGCCCATCGCCCTAGCCCCCTGCGCTGGCGCCCTCGGGCGTCGCCAGTGGCGCTGCCGGTGGCGCGGTCGGGGTGCAGCCGTCGAAGCGGTCCGGCTCCTTCAGCTTGGCGATGCCCAGCTTGTCGGCGCCGCAGCCCCGTGCCGCGTCCATCAGGTCCACCACGTGGTCGTAGGGCGCCTCGGGGTGGGCGTCGACGAAGACCACCTTGTCGGTCTTGCCGGCCAGGCGGCGGCGCAGCTGGTCGCGGAGCTGCTCGAGCGGCATCACCTGCTTGTTCAGCGCGAAGCGGCCGTCCTGGCAGACCGCCACCACGAGCTGGTCGGGCGGCGTGTCGTTCTGCTGGATGATCTCGGTCTTCTTGGGCAGGTTCACCGCCATCTCGTCGATGGTCTGGGGCGTGATGACCATGAAGATGATCAGCACCACCAGCACGATGTCGATGAGGGGGGTGATGTTGATATCATTGAAGCCACCCTTCTTCCCGCCCGAGTCCATCTGCATTGCCATGGTTACTCCCCGCCCCTTTCCTTCTCAGCGGCAAGCAGCATGGTGGTCATGCCGTTCTCCCGGACCTTGTCCATCACGCCGTGGACCTGCTTCCACTTGAGCGTCTTGTCCCCCTTGATGAGCAGCGCGCGGTTGGGCTGCTTGCGCCACTCGGCGTTCAGGTCGTCGATGAGCTTGTCCATGCTGGAGCGCTTGGTGTCGACGAAGATGGCCTGATCGGCCCGGATGGACACCACCAGGTGCTGCCCCGCGTCGTTCACGGTCGTCGATGAGGACGCCGAGGGCAGGTTCACCGCCATGCCCGAGCTGAGCATGGGCGTGATGACCATGAAGATGATGAGCAGCACCAGCACCACGTCCACGAGGGGCGTGATGTTGATGTCCGCCATCAGCTTGCCCTTCTTGTCCTCGATCTGCATGCCCACGGGGCACCTCTGGGAGGCGAGGAGGAGGAGGCCGAGCGCCAGGAAGGCGTGGCTACTTCGCGGCCTCTTCCATGGGCGGCAGGATCTGCTTCTCGCACCAGTCCAGGAATTCCTGCACCGCGACGTTCATGTCGTCCGTGACGCTCTCGATCTTGTTGTTGAACCAGTTGAAGGACCACACGCCGATGAGCGCGACGGTGATACCGAAGGCCGTGGCCCACAGTGCCTCGGCGATACCGGCCGCCACGCTGCCCAGGCCGCCCGAGCCCGTCTCGGCCATGCCCTGGAAGGCGTTGATGATGCCGAAGATGGTCCCGACCAGGCCGACGAAGGGCGCGGTGGCGCCGGTAGTCGCCAGGATCCCGATGCCCTTGCGCAGCAGCGCCGACTCGCCGACCCCCGCGTTGCGCATGGCCCGGTCCGCAGCCTCGATGCCGTGCACGTCGCGCCGGGAGTTGAACTCCTCCAGGCCCTTCTCCAGCAGGTGGGCCAGGTAGGCGGCCTTGTACTCGGGCTGCCGAATCACCTTGAGGGCCGCGCTGGTGTCGCCGTTCTTCAGCGGATCGTTCAGGGCGGCGGCCAGCTCGCGCGACTGGGTCCGCGACTTGCCCAGCGACCACGTGCGCTCGATAGCGACGTAGAAGCAGCTGATGGCCATGATCCCCAGCACGCTCAGGATGATCTTGACGGGGAGGCTGGCCTGAGCCAGCAGCTCGAAGAGGTTGGTGTTGTTCATGGGCTCCTCGGGAGCCGGGCGGGACACGCCCGGGCCTGGGTCAACGCAGGACGAACTTGAAGCTGAGCATGAAGGTCGTCTTTCGAGCGATGCCTTCGTCCTTGTAGGGGTAGAAGCGCCACTTGAGGGCGGCTCCCTTCGCCTCGTCCTGGAAGACCTTGGGACAGGCGTCGAGGTTGATATCGTAGGGCACACCCTCCTCGTCGATGTAGAGGCGGACGTTGCACCGCTCCTCTTTCAGACCGAGGGCCTTGGCGGCCTCGGGGAAGCGGGGCTCGACCCGCCGCTTGGCCTTGACCTGGCTCCAGTGCACGGCGCGGACGCCGTCCCCACCGAGCTGACCACCCAGCTCGCCGCCGATGACGCCCCCGATGACGCCCCCGACCGTACCACCGACGACGCCGCCCTCGACGCCGCCCTCGACGCCGCCGACCGTGCCCGCGTCGGCCACGGGATCAGGCAGCTTGTCGGGCAGCTCCTGGATCTCGTCGGGCTCCTGGATCTCCTCGGGCTTGTCCTCCTCCACCTTGGTCTCCTCGGGCGTCGAGGACGCGGCGGGGGGCGGGGGAGGGGGAGGGGGAGGAGGCGGTGCCGCCACGTCGACGAAGGTGACCTCGACGGGGACCTCGTCGACCTGCACCTCTTCCACCCGCTGGCCACCGGTGAGCATGAGCGCACCGAGGGCCGTGGTGAAGAGGGACACCGAGATCAGCATCGAGCCCGCCTGGCGCTGGCGGTTCGCCTTCCGGGTCCGGCCGATGGTGTCGAACATGGGGCTCCACGGGAAGCGCGGCGACGCCGGAGGATGGTAGCGCAGCCGATGCGGTTCGGGCCACATCGGCCCGGCGACGACGGATGCTGGCCGTCTTCGCCCCGCAACCCGTCGCGTCTAGCCCATTGTGGGCCGGGCCGCCCAGGTGTTCACGTCTGGCTCCAGTCAAACCCTGCACCGGCGGACTGCAGCCGCGGTGTCAGTCCTCTCCGCGCGCCCCACCGTCGAAGGGCCGCTCCACGACGCCCTCGGGCCCCTCGGAGAGCTCGACGATGCGGCGCTCGGCCTGGTCGAGCAGCTCGGTGCACTCGCGGACCAGGCCGACGCCGTGCTCGAAGAGGGTCAGGGCGTCCTCCAGGGGAAGCTCCCCGGAGTCCAGGCGACGGACGTGCTCCTCGAGCTCGCCCAAGGTCTCCTCGAAGCTCCGCCGTGGGGCGGCGGCCTCCGAGCTGTGGTCGTCGTCCTGCGTGGCCATGGCAAGCTCCGTCTGGTGGCTCATGGGGCTCCTCGCCGGGAGGTCGGGGGGGGGGCGAGCCGGCGCTCAGCGCCGGTCCACCACGCTGATGCGCTCGATCTGCACGAGCTGGTAGGACAGGCGCTCGTCCTTGGCCACGTCCCGGCCCACCAGCACCTGCTGCCCGGCCGCGTTCACCGCCAGCCGCTCCGGGGCGATGGTGAGCAGCTTGCGCTGCTGGTCGCGGGTCACGTACAGCATCTTGATGTGCTGGTTGGCGGTCAGGGCCCGCTCGCACAGCTCCCGGACCTCGTGCGGGCTGCAGCGCGGTGGCAGATCGTCCTTCTTCTTCACCCGCTTCTTGCTGCCGTGCCCGGTGCCGGGCACCGGCTCCAGGTTCTCGGGCTGGGTGTCGGCGTGCTGGGCGAAGGCCAGCAGGTCCGTGCGCGCGTCCCGGGCCTCTGCGACCAGCTGCAGCAGCCGCTCACGGGAGTCGACGCTGGCCGGATCGTCGGGGTAGCGGCGCGTCGCCTGGGAGGGCGCGAAGCCGACCTCGGCCAGGGCAGCGTTCAGCTCGTCCATGCGCGTGCGGTCCACGGCGTACATGCCGGGCACGAAGCGGTGCAGCAGGAAGGGCTTGAGCTTGCGGTGCGTCTCCAGGCGTCGGATCTGGCTGCGGTGCACGGTGAGCATCATGACGTCGTGGAACTCCACGTCGCCGTGGTGGCCCATCCAGCCCCGCAGGGTCTGCTCGACGTTCTCGGGCAGGCCGATCTGGCTGCTGTCCCGCAGGAACTCCAGGATGTCGTCCCGGCGCCAGCCCTTCTCCAGGGCCTGCTCGACGGTGACCTGGGTGATCTTGTAGGTGTTGGCCCGGTCACAGGCCGTCAGCTCGGCCAGCTCGCCGATCCGGAAGAACAGGATCGGCGCCATGCCGGCGGGGGCCATGATCTCGAAGCTGGGCGTCAGGTAGAACTTCTGGAAGCTCTCCTCGTCCGAGGGCTCGAGCAGGCGCCGGGCGCGGGGGGTCAGGCGGTAGAACTTCTCCTGGCCCCAGGTCCCCAGCTCGACCATGCCGCTGTTGACCAGCGGGGTGAAGCCGTAGGAGTCGCGCATGCCGGTCTTGGGGGTGGCCCACTGGCCCTTGTGGAAGCGCTCGCGCCACTCCTCTCCCCGCCGCCAGCGCCGGTAGACCGCCTGCAGGCGCCGCTCGGGCACCCACTGGCCGCCCACGCCGTGGATGGCCCACAGCACCCACTCGGCCTGGGGAAAGCGCTTCTCCATGGCCGCGAAGACCAGGTCGCGCTGGTCCTCGGGGTCCAGCTGCAGCCACTCCTCGATGACCGAGCGGTTCACCGTCAGTCGATCGCCCCGCAGCTCCACCATGCCGTGCATCATGAGGAACTCGATGTGGAAGCTGAACAGCTCGCTGTCCGGCGTCCAGATCTGGGCGAAGAACTTGTCCATCTCGTCTTTGTGGACCTTGAAGATCTCCTGCCGCTGCGTCAGCCGCGGGGGGTGCTGGTCGATGTAGGTCGCCAGCGTCGTGATGGTGAAGTCCAGCGGGGGGCTGAAGTCCGAGTCGGATTGGACGCGCACGTCTTCGTGCTCGAAGCCGGGCAGCTCCAGGTCCTCACGCAGGTGCTCGATGGTGTGCTCGAGCAGGGGGGCGGGCACCAGGTAGAAGAAGACCCCGTCGCGTTCTTCCGTCGCCGCGACCAGGCCCTTCTCACCCAGGGTGCTCATTACCTTCTTCCACTCGCGGTCGTTGCCACCCAGCGAGAGGATCAGCTCGGCGTGGAACTCCTCGCTCTGGGCCAGGCCGCCGACCTGCACCAGGATCGCCAAGGCCTGGCGGTCGCGCTGGTGCAGCCCCTTGACCAGGGAGCCCAGCCGGTTGCCCTGGGCGATGGCCCGGACCGTGAGCTGGATCATCCGGTCGCGTGAGGCGACGCGCGAGGGCTGGCCGCCCATGCCGCTGTAGAGGTTGCCCACCAGGCTGTCGGGCAGGCGCTCCAGGTACTCGGCGATGGCGTCGAGCTCGGTGCGCGTCATGCGACGCCGCCGGGCCGGTCCGCTCAGCACCGCGCCCCGGTAGGGGTGGGCGGGCTCGCGGCGCCGGGGAGGCCGGCCGGTCGAGGCCAGCGTGACGACGGGATCTCCACCCTCGCGGCCCTTCCAGCCGCGGCGGGCCTTGGTGGCCGGGAGCTCGGGACGGGCCGGCGCGGTGCCTTCCCCCCCCGGGGCCGAGCGGCGGTTGCGCCGCCGACGGCGCCGCCGACGTCGGGTGCCCTCGGAACCACCTTCCTGTCTTTCCAACTCGTCGGCCATCTTCGACCTCTGTACTGCGGCCCCGCGGGGGGCAGAGGATGGGGGGCCCCGCATCACCGCGGAGCAGTCGCGGAACGGACGCCGCTCAGATCGCGCGGCGTTCCTCGATGTGGTAGCGGTAGCCCTGTTCCGTGAGGAAGAGCTGCCGCTTCATGGCGAAGGTCTGTTCCTTGGTGTCGGACGTGACCACCGTGTAGAAGATGGCCGGCTTCTCCTTGGGACGCAGGATCCGTCCCAGGCGCTGGGCTTCTTCCTGCCGGCTCCCGAAGGTGCCGGAGACCTGGATCGCGACGTTGGCGTCGGGCAGGTCGATGGAGAAGTTGGCCACCTTGCTCACGATCAGCAGCTTGATGCGACCGTAGCGGAAGGCGTCGAAGAGCTCCTCGCGGCGGTCGTGGGGCGTCTTGCCCGTGATGAGGGGCGCCTTGAAGCGCCGCGCGATGTCGTGGAGCTGGTCGACATAGGTGCCGATGACCAGGACGTTGTCCTCGGCGTGCCGCTTGAGCAGGTCGGCCAGGACGTTCATCTTGGCCGGGTTCGCGCTGGCCATGCGGAACTTCTCGTTCTCCTGGGCCCGCTCGTAGCGCTCGGCCTCTGCTGCCCGGAAGGGCACGCGGACCTCCCAGCAGGAGGTCTCGGCGATGAAGCCGCCCTGCTCCAGCACCTGCCAGGGCAGGTCGTAGCGCTTGGGACCGACCAGGCTGAAGACGTCGCCCTCGCGCCCGTCCTCGCGGACCAGGGTCGCCGTCAAGCCCAGGCGGCGCCGACCTTGCAGGGCCGCCGTCGCGCCGAAGACCGGCGCGGGCAGCAGGTGGACCTCGTCGTAGATGAGCAGGCCCCAGTCCTCATCCTCGAAGAGGTGCAGGTGCTCGAACTCGGCGTCCTTGCTCCGGCGCCAGGTGAGGATCTGGTAGGTCGCCACCGTCACCGGACGGATCTGCTTGCACTCGCCGGTGTAGGCGCCCACCTGGTCCGCGGTCAGCTCGGTCTTGTCCAGGATCTCGCGGATCCACTGGCTCACGGCGGCCTGGTTGGTCGCCAGGATCAGGGTCTTGGTCTGGACCATCTCCATGGCGCTGATGCCGACGATGGTCTTGCCCGCGCCGCAGGCCAGCACGACGACGCCGTGGCCGCCCGAGGGCCCGCCGTCCTGCCACCACCGCTCGGCTGCTTCGCGCTGGTAGGGCCGCACCACGAAGGGGCGGTCGCTGGCCAGCAGGCGCTCACGCAGCGTGATCTCCAGCGGCGCGCCCGGCATGAAGCCGGCGAGGTCCTCGATGGGCCAGCCCGATTGCAGGGCCCGCTGCTTGAAGATGCCGCGGTGGCCCTGTTGGATGGCCCAGTAGCGGCGTCCGTCCTCGACCATCAGCTCCCGCAGGCTGTTGTCCTTGGACACCATCTTGGCCACGAAGCCCGTGCTGAACTCCAGCCGGATCAGCCGCTCGGGCTGCTCGGGGTGGGGGAGCATGCGGACCAGGCCGTAGCGTTCGATCGTGCTCTGGATGGTCTCCAGGACCTCACCGGGGACGTCGAATTTCGACATCTCCCGCAGGCCGGAGACGATCTCCGTCGGCCCCATACCAGCACAAGCCGCGTTCCACAGCGACAATGCCGTGATCCGGTAGGTGTGCAGCATCTCGGGCGAGGCCTCTAGCTCGGCGAAGCGGCCCAGGAAGTCGCGTGCGTCTTCGTAGTGGGCGTGGCTCGTCTCGACGAGGACCTTGCCATCCCCCTGTACGATCAGGGGGTTGTCAGGCCGGACTTGCATCGGTCATCAAGCAGCCTCCGCACGCAGGCATCTTCGAACTGGCGCCTGCGGAAAGGCACAGCATTGGGAGGATGTGGCACAAGGGCACGGAGCCGGAGCGCCGGTAGCGGGCACGGGTGTGCCCGTCGCGCGGGGGACGCGCCGAACTGGCAGGGGTGCTGGGCAACCGCCCGGTGGGAGGGGGAACTCCCGCGCGATGGGGTGGGCGACCGCCCTCTTCGGCGGGACCGGCGAGGTCGGTGCCACCGCCAGTCCTGGTCGCAGCTTAGTCAACGCTGGCCCGCTGTCAAGAAAGGAGGTGCAGCGACGACAAGGCCGCACACTCGCAGACCGGCTGCGGCCCCGACTGCGCCCCCTGCGGGGGCCTCAGCCCAGGTAGGGGTAGCGCCAGTCCGTCGGGGGGGCGAAGGTCTCCTTGATGGTCCGCGGCGAGACCCAGCGCAGCAGGTTGAGCACGCTGCCCGCCTTGTCATTGGTGCCGCTGGCCCGGGCCCCGCCGAAGGGCTGCTGGCCGACGACGGCGCCCGTGGGCTTGTCGTTGACGTAGAAGTTGCCGGCGGCGTTGCGCAGGCCGGACATGGCCTGCCCGATGGCGTAGCGATCGTTGGCGAAGACCGCGCCCGTCAGGGCGTAGGGGCTGGCCTGGTCGACCTGCTGGATGGCCTCCTCGAACTGACCGGAGGGGTAGACCCAGGCCGTCATGATCGGCCCGAAGATCTCCTCCTGAATCAGGCGGTGGCGCGGGTCGTTGACCTGGACCAGCGTGGGCTGCACGAACCAGCCCACGCTGCTGTCGGCCTCGCCCCCGGCCAGCACGGTGGCGGTGTCGTGGGCCAGGCGCAGGTACTGCTCGTGGCCGGCGAAGGCCTTGCCGTCGATGACGGCGCCGACGAAGGTGCTCCAGTCACGCACGTCGCCCTGCTTCAGCTCGCCCATCATGCCGACGACCCGGTCGCGCACCTCGGGCCACAGCCCGTCGGGCACGTAGACCCGGCTGGCCGCCGAGCACTTCTGTCCCTGGTACTCGAAGGCCCCACGGACGATGGCCACGGCCAGGGCCTGGGGATCGGCGCTGTCGTGGGCCAGGATGAAGTCCTTGCCGCCGGTCTCGCCGACGATGCGCGGGTAGGTCCGGTACTGGTCCAGGCGCTGGGCGATGCCGCGCCACAGGCGCTGGAAGGTGCCGGTGCTGCCCGTGAAGTGCAGGCCGGCCAGCCGCGGGTCGGCCAGGACCGGGTCGCCCACCTGGGCGCCGTGGCCGGGCAGGAAGTCGATGACGCCGGGCGGCAGGCCGGCCGCTTCGAGCAGCTCGAAGCCCACCCAGGCCGCCAGCAGCTGCGTGGTGGCGGGCTTCCAGGCGACCACGTTGCCCATGAGCGCTGGTGCCGTGGGCAGGTTGAGGGCGATGCTCGTGAAGTTGAAGGGCGTGACGGCGAAGACGAAGCCCTCGAGGGGGCGGTGGTCGACGCGGTTCCAGGTGCCGGGGCCGCTGCTGGGCTGGTCCTGCATGAGCTGGCGCGCGTAGGTCACGTTGAAGCGCCAGAAGTCGATGAGCTCGCAGGAGGCGTCGATCTCGGCCTGGTGGCTGGTCTTGGACTGTCCGAGCATGGTCGCGGCGTTCATGCGGGCCCGCCAGGGACCGGCCAGCAGGTCGGCGGCGCGCAGGAAGACGGCGGCCCGCTCCTCCCAGGGCAGGGCGGCCCACTTGCGCTGGGCGGCGGTGAGGGAGTCCAGGCTGCGGGCGACCAGCTCGGGAGGGGCCATGTGGGCCCGGGCCAGGACGTGGCGGTGCTCGCAGGGCATGACCACGTCGACGATCTGTCCGGTGAGGTAGCGCTGCCCGCCGATCACGCACGGGATCTCGATGATCTCGTCGGACTGCCGCAGGATCTCGGCCTGCAAGGCGGCCCGCTCCGGCGAGCCCGGTGCGTGGCCCAGGACGGGCTCGTTGCGGGGGAGGGGAGGCGTGAAGATGCCAGTGGCGCTGGACATGGCGCGGGCTCCTGGGACGGTGGGCGAGGGGGAGTGGATAACCGGCTGGCCTGCCGCACGAGGCGCCGGCAGAGCCAGGGCGGGGCGCCCTGCCGCGCCCGGCTCGGCGACGGTCGGGGGCGGATAGACCCAGGCCATGTTGGTGCGCACCCTCGACGAGCTGTCCCGAGAGGATCCGGCGGCCCTGCGCCGCACGGTGGGCGGCAAGGCGGCGTCCCTGGTCACGCTGGTCTCCATGGGGCTGCCCGTGCCGCCGGCCGTGGTCCTGCCGGTCCAGGCCCTCGAGGCCCACCTGCGCGCCGCGGGCCTGTGGAGCCGGGCCCGCGCCGGTGATGACCTGTCCGCCCTGCTTGCGGGGACCTCGCTCAGCGCGGAGCTGTCCCGGGACCTGGCCCGCGCCGTGGCCCCCCTTGGCCCCCGCCTGGCCGTTCGCAGCTCGGCGGTCGATGAGGACGGCCCCACCTCCAGCTTCGCCGGCCAGTACCTGACGGTGCTCGGCGCCAGCCCCGGGGCCGAGCTGGAGCAGGCCATCCTGCGCTGCTGGGCCAGCGCCTGGTCGCCGACGGCCGCCGCCTACCGCAAGGCCCGCGGCCGAGGGGGCGTGGCCGCCGCGCCCATGGCGGTGTTGGTCCAGCACCTGGTCGAGCCGCGCTGTGCGGGGGTGCTCTTCACCATCAACCCGGCCACGGGCTCCTGGCGCGAGATGGCGGTCGAGGCCGCCTGGGGCCAGGGCGAGGCCGTGGTCGCCGGCCTGGTCGTGCCCGAGTTCCACCGGGTCCAGCGACCCCGCCGCACGCCGCGCCCGATCCAGCGGGTCCTGGCGCGGGTCCGCCTGCACCCCCTGGAACGGGTCGACGCCGAGCAGCCGCTGCGCTGGGTCGTGGCCCCCGACCGGGGCGTGCTGCTGCCCCAGGCGGTCCCGGCGGCCCTGCAGAACGAGCCCCGCCTGTCGCGAGACGCCCTGCTGCGCTTGTGCCGCCTGGGCCTGCGGGTCGAGGCCCGCATGGGTGAGCCGGCCGACATCGAGTGGGCCCAGGAGGAGGGCGGGCGCCTGTGGGTGCTCCAGGCCCGCCCGGTCACCGCCGGCGCCGATGTGCGGCGGGCCGGACCGACCCTGTGGACCCGGCGCTTCGTAGGCGAGCGCTGGACCCAGCCGGCCACGCCCCTGGGCTGGTCGCTGATGCGCGAGCTGCTCGAGTGGTTCATCGCCTACCCCGAGACCAGCCGGCGCTTCCTGGGCGGCGCCCCCGCGACCCGCAGCGTGCGCTTCGCCCCCTACTTCAACGTCAGCCTGTTCCGGCACCTCGCCTTCAAGGCCCCGGGCTTCGCCCCGCCGCGCTTCATGCTGGAGCTGCTGCCCCCCGAAGAGGAGCGCGGCTGGCTGCGCAGCCGGGCCCAGGCCCCCGATCTGCGGGTCTACGGCAGCATCCTCTCCGAGACCCTGCGCGAGCGGCGCTGGCAGCGCTTCCGGTGGAACCCGCTCACCAACTGGCGGGCCTGGGAGGAGCTGGTGCCTCGCCTGGACGCCGCCCTGGCCGAGCTGGCCCCGCCCATTGACCGGCGCGCCGAGGCGCTGGCCCGGGCCGAGGTCTGCCTGGGTCTGGCCCGCGAGTACGTGCGTGTGCACATCTGCAGCCTGCTCTTCGCCAACATCTGGTACCAGGCGGCCGAGGCCCTGCTCCAGGCCCGGGGCCAGGCCGAGCTGGTGCCCGACCTGCTGCGGGCGCCCGCCGACACCGCCACCGCGCGGGTGAACCGGGAGCTGTGGCGGCTGGGCCAGGGCACGCGGAGCCTGGACGACTTCCTGGCCCGCTACGGCCACCGGGCCGACGGCTCCTGGGAGCTGTTCAGCGACCGCTGGTGCGAGGCCCCGGCCCACGTGCTGGCCATGGCCGAGGCCTTGCGGCTGCACCCCGATCCCGCCTTGGAGTCCGCCGCCGCCCACGAGCGGGCCCGCCTGGCGCTGGACCAGCTCGACCCCCCGGTCCGGGCCGTGGTCGAGCTCAGCCGCACCTACCTGGCCCTGCGTGAGGACCAGCGCTTCGCCTTCGACCGCATTGCCTGGGCCTGGAAGCAGGCCTGGACCTGGCTGGAGCAGGACACGGGCCTGGCCCTGCGCTTCCTGGAGGCGGGTGAGGCGCACTCGGTGCTCGGCGGGACCCTGAGCCGCCAGGCTGCCCAGGCCCTCATCGACCGGCGCCAGCAGGCCTGGCAGGAGGAGTCCCTGCGCCGGGCCCAGGGCGACGAGCCGCCCGCCTTCCTCATCGGGGACGCAGAGGAGGGCGTCGCGCCCGACGCCGGCAACGTGCTGCAGGGCATGGGGATCAGCCCCGGGGTCGTCACGGGACCCGTGCGGATCCTGCGCTCCCTGGCCGACGCCCACCGCCTGCGCCCGGGCGACGTACTCGTGACCCGGGCCACCGACCCAGCCTGGACCCCGCTCTTCCTCAACGCCAGCGGCCTGGTCATGGAGATCGGCGGCATGCTGTCCCACGGCGCAGTCGTCGCCCGGGAGTACCGCCTGCCCGCGGTCGTCAACGTCCGCGACGCGACCACCCGCCTGCAGGAGGGCCAGACCGTTACCCTCGATGGCAGTCGCGGCCGGGTCTGGGTGCGCTGAGCACCCGGGCTGGCTCTGGTGGCGGCACTACTCGGGGCTGCTGTCGCTGGGGTCGGTGGCCTCGGCCTGCACCGCCTGGTACAAGGCGTGCACGCTGGCGTCGACCTGCCGTCCGGCCTGGGCCTCCTCGGCCAGGAAGGCGTCCAGCTCGTGCAGGGCCAGCCTGGGCACGCCGGCCTGCCGGGCGGCCCGGGCCAGGTCCAGGCGCTCCTGCTGTGGGTCCATGACGAAGGTCGAGGCTGGCGGGTGCTCCAGGGCCGCGTACCACAGCTTCAGGCCCTGCTCGACCTGGCCCTCGCCGACCAGCACCCGGCCCAGGGCCTTCTGGGCGAAGGCGTTGTCGGGCTCTGCGCGCAGCTCGTCGGCGAAGAGCGCGTGTTCGTCCTGCCAGGCGGCGATGCGCGTCACGGTGCGCGGCAGCCAGGCCAGGCACCAGATCGCGGTGGCGGCCAGGCCCAGCCAGGCACGGCGCGCCGGTATCGCCACCAGGACGCCGCCGGCCAGCGGCGCGGCGAGCAGCAGCGGCAGGTACAGGTAGCGGCTGGCCTGCTGGCCGAAGCCCAGGGCTGCCAGGGCCCCCGGAGTGATCATCACGGCCCAGGTGCCCAGGGCCGCCGCCAGGTGCAGCGAGGCGCGGCTGCGGCGGGCCAGGGCCACGACGAGGGTGAGCAGGAGCAGCAGGCCGAGCAGGGACAGGCGCTCCTGGCCTGGGCTCACCAGGTGCGTGAAGCCGGCCTGCACCGGCAGGGACAGGGGCCAGGCCAGGTAGCCCGACCACAGGGCCAGGAAGTCGGCGCCGTCGCGTCGCAGGAGGTCCAGGGCCGAGGTCTGGAAGGTGCCCACGACGTGGCTGTGCCAGGCGCTGTGCAGGGCCGCCGTCGGCACCAGCACCGCCGTGTGGGCCAGGGCCGGCCGCCAGCCCCGGAGCAGCAGCAGCACCGCGGGCAGGGTCAGGACCCAGGACAGGCTGGCCTCCTTGCCCAGCAAGGCTAGCAGGAACAGGGGGCCGGCGCTGGCGACGCGCCCGGCCAGCCCGGGACCCTCTCCCAGGCTCAGCCACAACGACAGCAGCAGGAATGTCGCGGCCATCAGGTCGTAGGTGTCGGCCATCCAGCAGACCACGTCGGGCAGCAGCGGGTGGACCGCTACCGCCGTCGCCAGCAGGGCCGCGCCGCGCCAGGAGGCCCCGACCCGCCGGGCGACCAGGCCGAGCAGGCCCAGGTTCAGCAGGTGGAAGACCAGGTTCAGGCTGCGGAAGACCGGTGGGCTGCGGCCGAGGGCCTGGCCTGCGAGCTGGTAGACCGAGCTGGTCAGGGGGCGCCACAGGTAGCCACCGGTCCGCCCCGCCGCGAGGGTGTGGGTCGGGACCCGCCACTCACCCAGAATGTCCCCGGGGTGCAGGTGGTTCAGCAGCAACGGCCGATCGTCGACGATCCAGTCGGCGTGGAAGACGGCCGGCAGGTACAGGGCCACCGTGAGCAGCAGGGGCAGCAGCAGCCAAAGCCGGCCGGCCCGGTCCTCGGGGGCAGCGCTCACGAGAGGACGCCACGAGGAGACATCACTGGATGAAGGCCTCGATGCTCCGCTGGAACTCGATGCGGTCCACCAGGTCCGTCAGGTAGTCCTGGGAGTCGGAGTTCCAGATCAGCACCGGGGACTGGTCGTAGCGGCCGATCCAGTCCTCGTACAGCTCGTTGAGGTTGCGCAGGTAGCGGGCGGGGATGTCCTGCTCGCTCTGGCGGCCTCGCTGCTGGATCCGGCGGCGGATCGCCCGCACGCTGCACCGCAGGTAGATCATCAGGTCCGGCGGCTGCAGGGCCGTGCGCATGGTGCGGTACAGCTCCATGTAGGTCTGGTAGTCTCGCGCGCTGATCTTGTGGCTTCGGTACAGGTTCGTGCAGAAGATCTCGGCGTCCTCGTAGATCGACCGGTCCTGGATCACCGTCTGCGTGCGGCTATGAAGCTCCATGTGCAGCCGGAACTTGTGGGTCAGGAAGTACAGCTGGCTGTGGAAGCCCCAGGCCTTCATGTTGACGTAGAAGTCGTCCAGGTAGGGGTTGTCCATGAAGGGCTCATAGACCGGGGTGAAGCCGTACTGCTGGTGCAGGAACTCCACCATCGAGGTCTTGCCCACGCCCATGTTGCCGGCGATGGCGATGAACTTGGGCGGCCCGGAGCCGATGCTCCGCAGCGCCCCCCCCGCGGCGGGCTTCACAGCTCCGTCCGGCCCGTGTTCCCGTAGGCGTCGGTCACCACGGCGGCGACGGCGTCGGCGGGCGGAACGGCCGCAAAGACGCTGCGGCCCCCCGAGACGGCGGCCTTGGCGGCGTCGTCCACGGTGCTGCCGTCGGCCAGCTCCCAGCTCAGACTGGCGGCGGAAAGCGGGTTGTCGCCCACGCTGCTGCCGTCCAGGTCGACCAGGCGCCAGCCCCAGGCCGGGGCCGGGATGGCCGCGGACACCGTGCCGCCGCCCACCTGGACGTCGACCTGGGCCGCCACCACCTCGAAGGGCTCGCTCGTGAGCTCGTAGGGCTCCCGGGCCCAGGGCCAGCTCGTCGAGCCGCCGGGGTAGCGGTTGCCGTGCACGTGCAGGCGGTAGGTGCCCTCGGGCAGGCCGGCCCGCTCCTCGCCCCAGCTCACGGCCTGCCAGCCGGCCCACCAGGTGTGGGTCTGCTCGGCGTCCACCGGGTACAGCGGGTCAGGCAGCCAGGTCAGCAGCACATCGGTCCGGTCGCTGCCCACCGGGCGGCCGCTGCGGGTCTTGATCTCGACCCAGTCGCCGCCGTCCTGGCGCTCCAGCACGACCAGGGGCGAGTCGACCATGGGATCGCCGCCCTGCCAGACGAGCTGGGCCACGCCCTGGACCCGCGGCAGCACCGCGTCGGGGCCGAGCTGGACGGCCATTCCGTGGTCGACCAGCGGCGTGTACAGGCCCTCGGGCACGCTGGTCGCCAGGGTGCCGGCCGCCGGGGTCTGGTCCGGCGCCAGCTGGTCCAGGGGCACGTCCTCGTAGGCGGTCGTCGGGTAGAGCGTGGGGTCCTCGGGCTCCAGCAGGTCGCCGCCGAAGCGCTCCTCGGACATCTGGAGCACGCCCTCCATGATGTGCTCGGGGCCCAACGGTCCCCAGAACGTGATGTTGGGCTCGTAGCCGCCCAGCAGCCAGTCCTCGGGGATCAGCAGGTAGCCCTCGTGGTCCTGGGCGTAGCCGACGACCAGCGTGTGCTGGAAGCCGCCCTCGTCCAGGGCCCGGCGCCGGAACTGCTCGGTGTACATGCTGGTGGTCTCGCCCGGGAAGAAGCCCAGGAGCGCGTTGTCGACGGAGTCCTGGCCGTCGGCGGTGCGCATGGAGACGCCCTTGAGGTAGGTCGCCGAGGTGTTGGCCCGCATCATGTGGGCCAGCGGCAGCTCCAGGTTGTCGACGTCCATGCCGAAGATGCCGAAGACCAGGTGGCTGATGATGTCGATGTCCATGCACCCGTTGTAGGGGAACACGGTGGAGCCGATGGTTCCCGAGGACAGCAGGGGCTCGTCGTAGCCGCAGAAGACGCCGCCGTACTTGGCGTTGAACTCGTCGATGGGCGAGATGATGTGGCCCTGGTCGTCGTAGACGACGTTGTCGGGCGTGTAGCCCTCGGTCTCGTCGTAGGGCGTGTACTCCAGGGTGCCGTAGGGCCGCTCCACTGTGAGCTGGTCGCGCGCCATCGAGATCCCGCGGGAGACCGACTCCATGGTGATGGGGTCGGTGCTGGTCGGGGTCTGGGACCACAGGTCGACGATGGCGTCGGCGCCGTACTCGCCGATGGTCTCCAGGCGGGCGAAGCCGTCGTCGGTGCCGCTGGGCGAGGCGTCGCCACCGCCGCCCTGGAGGTGACCGATGACCAGTGGGCTGTCGAAGCGCTCCTGCACCGCCTGCATGACGCCGCCGATGCTATCGGTGGACTGCATCGGGTTGTCGCCGCCCAGGCTGGTGCCGTGCATGCCGAAGTCGAAGAAGAAGCCGATGGGCTGGCCCTCGGCCGTGTCCACGCGCAGCACCCACAGGTTGGGGTCCTTGTAGCTGCCGGCTGGGATGTCGGGGAAGAAGGCCAGGTTGTCGTTCTCGCCCCGCCGGTCGTGGTAGACGCGGTCCTCGGGGTCCCAGTCCTTCTCCATGCCGATGCCGATCGCCGCGGGGACCTTGCTGTCGTAGGCCTCCATGGCCAGCGCCTCGAGGTCGCCCGTGATGCGCTCGAAGATCTCGCGGTTGTAGCGATCGCCACCCAGGTAGAAGCCCTCCTGCTCGGAGTAGTTGGCGACCGCGTGGTGGCTGTGGCTGGTCGCGACGACCACCTTGCCGTGCATGTCCATGCCGGTGTCCTGGGTCAGCCGGTCCTCGAGCACGTCCACGAAGCCGTCAAAGCTGTAGATGGCGTCGATCCGCGCCAGCACCAGGTCCTGGTTGCCGGCCTGCAGCCACAACACCTGGGCCTGGGCGGGGGTGTGCACGCCCACGCTGGGCACGAAGCCCACGGTGTAGGGCGTCTTGCGGTTGTCGATCTTGCTGTCGCCGCCCAGGTAGCTGCACCGCGAGGAGTAGCCGCCCAGGGGGGCGCCGACGGGCAGGTCCAGGATGCCCTCGGCCATGCCGGCGATGGGCGCGCCAGCGGTGGCGTAGACAGGGGTGCGATCGGCCGGCGCCCCATCAGGGGTACATGCGGCGATGAGGGCGAGAGAGAGCAGCACGAGGCCTCCGGGCGCGCGGGCGCACGCATCATGCCAGGGCGAGGAGCGGTTCGCTGTGGCCGGGTCGCGGGGCGAGGAGGAGGGACCTAGCTGGCGCGGTAGTCGGTGGCGTCCAGGCCGTAGGCCTTCATCTTCGTGTAGAGGGTGCGGCGCGTGATCCCGGCGGCGTCGGCGGTGCGCCCCAGGTGGCCGTGGTTGCGCTTGAGCAGGCGCTGCAGGTAGGTGCGCTCGACCTGGGCGACGGCCTGATCGGTGGCGATCTTCATGGAGACGCTGTCGTTGACCGGCAGCAGCGTGGGGCCGTCGTTGACCGGGCTGCCGGTCATGTCATCGGGCAATAGGTCCGCGCTGATCTCGCGGCCGGCGGCGACGATGACCCAGCGCTCGCACAGCGAGCGGAGCTGGCGCACATTGCCCGGCCAGCGGAAGCGCAGGATGGCCTGCATGGCCTCGTGCGCCAGGGTCGGCGGCTCCAGGCCGTAGTCCTGGGCTGCGTCTTCCAGGAAGTGCCGCATGAGCAGGGGGATGTCCTCGGGCCGCTCACGCAGGGGGGGCAGGACCACGGGGAAGACGTTGAGGCGGTAGAACAGGTCCTGCCGGAAGCGCTTCTCGGCGACGGCCTGCTCCAGGTCCACGTTGGTCGCCGCGATGATGCGCACGTCCACCTTGACCGACTCGTGCCCGCCGACGCGCCGGAAGCGCATCTCTTCCAGGACGCGAAGCAGGTTGACCTGGACGTTGAGGCTGGTCTCGCCCAGCTCGTCCAGGAACAAGGTGCCGCCGTCGGCCATCTCGAAGACGCCGCGCCGCTGGCCGCTGGCGCCGGTAAAGCTGCCCTTCTCGTGCCCAAAGAGCTCGCTCTCGAGCAGGGACTCGGTGAAGGCCCCGCAGTTCACGCTGATGAAGGGTTGGTCCCGCCGGCGGCTGCGCTCGTGGATGGCGCGGCTCACCAGCTCTTTGCCCGTGCCCGTCTCGCCGCGGATCAGGACCGTGGCGTCGGTCGAGGCCACAGCGCGGATCTGGTCGAAGACCCGCAGCATGCGGGGGCTCTGGGTGAGCATGTGCGAGAAGCCGTGGCGATCCCGCACCTCCTCACGCGCCCGGGCCAGCTCGCGGTTGCCCCGGGCGTCGCTCATGGCGCCGACCACGGCTTCGAGCAGGCGAGGGCGGCTGATCGGGCGGCACAACACGTCGATCGCGCCGCGCCGCACCGCTTGCACCGCGAGGTCCAGGTCGGCGGCTTCCAGGGTGACGACCAGGGGCACGCCGGGCGCCCGCTCGCGCAGCACGTCGAGCAGGCGGGTGCCGCGCAGATCGGGCAGGTCCAGGCTGGCCACGATCAGGTCGGGCACCAGGTCGGGCAGCAGCGCCAGGGCTTCACGCGCGCTGTGCGCCACCAGCACCTGCCGGCCGTCGTCCTTCAGCGCAGCCTTGATCCGGGCGGCGGCGAGCTCGCCGTCGTCGATGACCAGCACGGTCTCCCGCGCTGTCCGTGCCTGGATCTGGCTGTCCACCACCGGTTCCATCGCGTAGGTTGTCCCGCCGGCCATGCGAGCCGGTCACGCCGATCCAAGCGCCGAGAGGGCCGATGTCGACGCGCCGCCTGCTGGGGAGGCATCAAGAGAACACGGCGGAAAGGCCGCTGCAAGGGCATTGGAGCGCGTCTTCGGAGCCGGTGCGCGACGTGGCGCTGTTTGTCGCGATCGTGACGATTGTGACGACCTTGGCTCGGACCGCCCTGCCGTGGCGCGGCGCCCTGGGCAGCCCCCTGGGCGAGACCGACAACCACCTGTGGATGTTGTGGCGCGCTGCGCGCCTGCTCGCCGGGCAGGCGGGGCCCTGGTCCAACCTGCCGGTGGGCGACCCCATCCCGCTCATGGATCCGGCCAACCTGCCCCCCTTCCTGGCCGGCGCCTGGCTGGACCCGGTGCTGGGCTGGAACCTGCTGGCCCTGTGGTGCGTGGGGCTGGCCCTGGCCGGCGGCTACCTGCTCGGCCGAGAGCTGGCCGGGCCGCGGGGCGCCGTGGTCGCCATGGTGGCGACCGGGGCGGCGCCCTTCCTGGGTGGCGTGTTGGACTTCGGCATCACCGAGGCCTGGGGTCTGGGCTGGCTGGCCCTGCACGCGGCCCTGCTGCTGCGCTTCTCCCGGGAGGGTCGGGCCCGCGACGCCCTGGGGGCCGGGCTGTGCCTGGGAGCCCTGGCCCTGACCGGGTGGTACCAGGCGCTCTTCGGCCTGGTCGCCGAGCTGGGCCTGGTCGCCTGGGCGCTGGCACGGGGCGGGCCCCGACGCCTGCCGGGCCTGCTCCTCCAGGGCCTGCTCGCCCTCCTCCTGGTGCTGCCCTCCTTCCTGAAGCTGCGGACCCAGCAGGGCCTGTGGGCCGGGCGCTGGCACCCGCCGGCCGGGGGCCCGCCTTCCTGGCGGCCGGACTGGCACGCGCTGCCCATCGGCGGCACCGACCTGCTCAACCTCGTCCTGCCCTCCCTGCACACCCAGGCGCCCTCCAAGGCGGTCTACCTGGGCCTGGTCGTGGTGCTGCTGGTCCTGGTCGGCCTGCTGCGGCGCCCCCGCGTGGCCGGCCCCTGCCTGGCCCTGGCCCTGCCCTTCCTGCTGCTGGCCCTGGGACCCTGGCCCACTGTGGCCGGTCATGCCCTGGGCCTTCCCGGCCCGGCCCGCGGCCTGGTCCAGGCCCTGCCTTCCCTGGGGGCGCTGTCCCACTGGTACCGGGCCGTGGGCGCCGCCGTGCCCTTCGTGGCCGCCGCCGCCGGGGTCGGCGCCGAGTCCCTGCTGCGGGGTCGGGGGCGGGCCGCCCTGCTGGCCCTGGCCGGCCTGGTGCTGGTGGACGGCCTGGCCCTGTCCCAGACGCCCTGGCCGCGCCCGGTCGTCGAGGCGGCCCTGCCGGCCAGCCTGACCCGCGCCGCGGAGCTGGCGGCCGCGGCCGACCCCGCCGCTGCCCGGGGCGTGATCGAGCTGCCCTTCGACAACGGGCGCGCGCCGTTCTCGACCGAGCCGGCCCGGACCTATGACCGCTGGCAGGTCCGCCACGGCCTGCCCCGCTCCGAGAGCTACGAGGCTTGCGACGCCCTGCTGGTCAACAGCCCCCTCGTCGCCGGCTGGCAGGCCGCCACTGGCCTGCCCGATCGCCTGCCCCCCGAGCAGCGGCCGCCGTTCGGTATGCGCGCCCTGCCGCCCCTGGTGGACCCGGCCGCCGTCACCGCCGAGTGTGCGCGCCTGCAGCGCTGGGGCTACCGCTTCGTGGTCCTGCACAGCGACCGGGCCCCACAACCCGAGCGGGCCGCTGCGGCCGTGACCGCCGCCTTGGGGCCGGGCAGTCCGGTCGGAGACGACATGCTGTGGGAACTGGACCCCGACCGGCGTTAGGGTCCGCGCCGCCCGCCTCGGGGGCGCTGCGTCCCCGCGCAGCCCCCTGCTGTCTCCGCGCTGTTTCCGCGCTGTCCCGCACGCGAGTCCGCCATGCGCCTGTCCCGTCCGCCCCTGCTCTCGCTGTCGCTGCTGGCCCTCCTGTCCCTCTCGGCGGGCTGCGGGCCGCGGTACCACCTCTCGCTCTACGAGACGGCGCCCACCGAGACCACCCTGGACCACCCCGACATCGCCGACGCCTACCAGGTCTGGCTGGACCAGGTCTCGTCGGCCCGGCGCAGCATCGACCTGTCGGAGTTCTACGCGGTGGACGCGCCCGGCAGCCGGCTGCAGCCTGTGGTCCAGGCCCTGGAGACCGCGGCGGCGCGGGGGGTCCGGATCCGCTTCCTGGCCGACGCCAAGATGGGGCGCACCTACCCCGAGCTGCTCGACCACCTGGCCGCGGTGCCGGGCATACAGGTGCGCCGCTACGACGTGAACGCGCTGACCGGCGGCGTGCAGCACAGCAAGTACATCGTCGTCGACGGGGAGCGCGTCTGCCTGGGCAGCCAGAACTTCGACTGGCGCAGCCTGGAGCACGTGCAGGAGCTGGGGCTGCTCATCGACCATCCCTCGGTCGTCACGGCGGTGCAGCAGGTCTTCGACGCCGACTGGGCCCTGGCCGGGGGCGAGTCGGGTACGGCCGTCGCCCGGGCCCAGGCGCCGAGCTTCCCGGTGCCGGTCCGCTTCGGCCACGACAAGGTCGAGGTCACGCCCGTCTTCAGCCCCCAGGGCCTGCTGCCGGACCCCGAGACCTGGGACCTGCCGCGGCTGGTCGCGCTCATCGACGGCGCCAACCAGAGCGTCCGGGTCCAGCTCATGTCCTTCGAGGTCCACGGCTACGGCGGCACGGTCTTCTCGGACCTCGACACCGCCATGCGCCGTGCCGCGGCGCGCGGGGTGCAGGTGCAGCTCCTCGTCGCCGACTGGAGCCAGCGGCACTACCAGATCGGGGACCTCAAGGAGATCGAGCAGGTCCACAACATCACGGTGAAGCTGGTCACGATCCCCGAGCACTCGTCGGGCTTCATCCCCTACGGCCGGGTCATCCACGCCAAGTACGCCGTCATCGACGGCGAGGAGAGCTGGATCGGCAGCAGCAACTGGGGGGGCGACTACTTCTTCAAGAGCCGCAACGTGGGCCTGCTCATGGAGGGCGCGCCCATGGGCGAGCGCCTGGACGCCTTCTTCACCGACCTCTGGGACAGCCCCTACGCCGCAGAGGTCGACCCGGCCCGGACCTACCCCGAGCCCCGCATCAAGGAGTGACTCGTGCCCCGTGTCCCCCAGTCCGATCGCCTGGACCCCCGCTTCCTGCACCGCTGGTCCTCCCGCGCCCTGTCCCCTGAGCCCCTCGATCCCGCCGACCTGAACGCGGTGCTGGAGGCCGCCCGCTGGGCTCCCTCCTGCTTCAACGACCAGCCCTGGCACCTGGTGGTGGCCGACACCGAGCCGGCCCTGGTCCAGGCGCGGGGCCTGCTGCTCGGCTTCAACGCCGTGTGGGCCGCCGCCGCTCCGGTCCTGATCCTGGTCTTCGGACGGCGCCACTTCGGTCACGACGGCCGGCCCAACCGCTGGGGCGCCTTCGACAGCGGCGCCGCCTGGATGAGCATGGCCCTGCAGGCCGACGCGCTCGGCCTGGTCGCCCACGGCATGGGCGGCTTCAACGTCGACGGCGCCTACGAGCGGAGCGGCCTGTCCCCCGAGTCCCACGACGCCCTGTGCATGGTGGCCCTGGGCCGCCCCGGCCGCGTCGAGGACCTGCCCGAGGAGCTGCGCAGCCGGGAGGTCCCGAGCGATCGCAAGCCGCGGCAGGCCATCGTCCAGCGGCTGGGCAGCCCCCAGGGCTGAGGCTCCTCTATGAGCCGGCCACAGGCCCGGTCAGGCCTGTGGCCGGGCCAGGCGCTAGCTCGCCGCCTCGTTCTCGAAGACGGCCGCGGCGCCCATGCCGCCACCGATGCACATGCTGACCACGCCGTAGCGGGTGCCGCTGCGCTTCATCTGGTGCAGCAGGGTCGCCGTCAGCTTGGCCCCGGAGCAGCCCAGGGGGTGACCCAGGGCGATGGCGCCGCCGTTGACGTTGACCCGCTCCGGGTCGATGCCCAGCTCCCGCACGCAGTAGACCGACTGGCTGGCGAAGGCCTCGTTGATCTCGAACAGGCCGATGTCCGAGAGCTGCAGCCCGGCCGCCTCGACGGCCTTGGGGATGGCCACCTTGGGCCCGATGCCCATGATCTCCGGCGGCACGCCGACCACCTGGAAGCTGCGGAGCACGCCCAGGACGGGCAGACCCAGCTCCTCGGCCTTCTCCCGCGCCATGATCACCGTGGCGGCTGCGCCGTCGCTGACCTGGGAGCTGTTGCCGGCCGTGCTGGTGCCGTTGACGGCGAAGGCCGGCCGCAGCTTGCCCAGGCTCTCGGCCGTCGTGTCACCGCGCACACCGTCGTCGGCGTCCACGGTGATCTTGTGCCAGCGCTTGCCGTCGAAGACGCGCGTCTCGACGGGCACGATCTCCTCCTTGAAGCGCCCGGCCTCCTGGGCGGCGGCGGCCTTCTGCTGGCTCTTGGCCGCGAACTCGTCCTGCATCTGCCGGGTGATGCCGAAGCGGCTCGCGACGAGCTCCGAGGTCGTGCCCATGGGGGTGTAGACCTCGGGGTGCTCGGCCATGAGCGTGGGGTTCGGCGAGGGCCGGTCGCCTCCCATGGGGATCTGGCTCATGCTCTCGACGCCGCCGGTGAGCGCGACGTCCATCCAGCCCGCCTTGATCGAGGCGGCGGCCTGGGCCAGGCTCTGCAGGCCGGAGCTGCAGAAGCGGTTGACGGTCATGGCCGGGACCGAGTCGGGTACACCCGCCGCGATGGCGGAAATGCGGGCCACGTTCATGCCCTGCTCGCCCTCGGGCATGGCGGTGCCGATCACGACGTCGCCGATGCTGGCGAGGTCGAGACCGGGCACCTTGGCCAGGGCGCCCTTCAGGGCGATGGTGAGCAGGTCATCGGGGCGGGTGTCCTTGAGGGCACCCTTCTTGGCCTTGGTGCCGGCGGTCCGCACGGCGGCGACGATGACCACGTCACGGGGGTTCTTGCGGGTCATGGTGGAGCTCCGGAGAGGGGAGGAGATGCCTAGTTGCGTAGCGGCTTGCCCTTCATGAGCATGTGCTGGATGCGATCGACGGTCTTCTGCTCGCCGCAGAGGCTGAGGAACGCCTCGCGCTCCAGCTCCAGGATCCGGTCCTCTTCGAACCAGGTGCCGGACGGGACGTCGCCGCCGGTCATGACATGGGCCAGCTTCTTGCCGACGGTCACGTCATGGTCGGTGGCGTAGCCGCCCTCGTGCATCTGGTAGAGGAACAGCTCGATGGCGGCGCGGCCGCTGGTGCCGGGCAGCTTGAAGCGGCGCTTCCGGGGCGGCGTGTAGCCTGCCTGGACCAGGCCCAGGGCGGCCTGCTTGGCGTCGTAGATGAGCTGGTCGGGGTCCAGGGTCAGGCGATCGCTCGGCCGCAGGTAGCCGATGGCGCGGGCCTCTTCGGCGCTGGTGGCCACCGTCGCCAGGGCGATGTTCTTGTAGGCCGCCTGGACGAAGGGGTTGGGGTCGTACTCGGTGCCCTCGGGGATGTCGCCCAGGTAGCGGCTCAGCATCTCCTTGCAGCCACCGCCGGCGGGGATGAGGCCCACGCCGACCTCGACCAGGCCCATGTACAGCTCGCCAGCCGCCTGGGTGTGGGCGCACTGCATCGCGACCTCGGCGCCGCCGCCCAGGGTCAGGCCCCAGGGCGCCGTCACCACCGGGCGCTTGCTGTACTTGGCCCGCTGGGTGGTGGTCTGGAGGGTCTCGATCATCTTCTCGAGGTCCCCCCACTCCTCCTGCATGGCGGCCATGGCGACCATCATGATGTTGGCACCGGCGGAGAAGGCGTTGCCCCCTTGGTTGCCCACGACCAGGGCGTCCCACTTGCCGGCGTCCAGGTCGTCGAGCGCCTTGCCGTACATCTCGATGATGCCGTCATCCAGGGCCTTCATCTTCGAGCGGAAGGACAGACCCAGGATCCCGTCGCCCAGGTCGTAGAGCTCGGCCGAGGGGTTGTAGGCCACCACCTTGTGCTGGGCCTTGAGGTCGGAGAGGATGAGCCACGACTTGCTGCCGGGCATCAGCTTGCTCTCGCCCTTCAGGCCGTCCCAGTAGGTCATGCGACCCTGGGCGTCGCGCGCGTAGAAGCTCTCGCGACCGGTGGCGAGCATGGCCTCGACCCAGGCGGGGACGGCGACGCCGTCTGCCTTCATGCGGGTCACGCTGTCGCGCACGCCGATGGCGTCCCAGCTCTCGAAGGGACCCAGGTCCCAGGCGAAGCCCCAGCGCATGGCCCGGTCGATGTTGACGATGTCGTCCGCGATCTCGGGGATGCGCGCGGCGCTGTAGACCAGGGTGTCGGCGGTCACGGCCCAGGCGAACTTCGCGGCGACGTCGTCGGCCTTGAGCATGGCCTGCACCTTGCCGGCCGGGGTCTCGGCACCCCGGGCCTTGCCCAGGCTGTCGAAGCGCGGCTTGTCGGCCGGCCCATAGGTGCCGGTCTCCAGGTTGCGCACCTGGATGACCCGCTGGCCCTTGTCGTCCTTGGTCTTCTGGTAGAAGCCGCGGCCGGCCTTGTCACCGTTGGCGCCCTCGGCCACCATCTTGTCCAGCCAGGACGGTGCAACGAAGCGCGTGCGGAACTCGTCGTCGGGGCAGCCGTCGTAGACGGTCTTCAGCACGTGGGCCAGGGTGTCGTTGCCCACCAGGTCCGCGGTCCGGAAGACGGCGGACTTGGGGCGGCCCATGGCCGGTCCGAAGATGGCGTCGACGGCTTCGACCCCCAGGCCGTAGGCGGCCATGTGGTGGAAGACGCTGACGATGCCGAAGGTCCCGATGCGGTTGGCGATGAAGTTCGGCGTGTCCTTGCCGAAGACGATGCCCTTGCCCATGGCGCCGCGGCCGAATTCGGCGACGGTCTCGGCGACCTCGGGCAGCGTATCGGGGCTGATCACCAGCTCCAGCAGCCGCATGTAGCGGACCGGGTTGAAGAAGTGCATGACCAGGAAGTGCTTGCGCATCTCCTCGGACATCTCGGCGCCCATGGCCTGCAGGCTCAGACCCGAGGTGTTGGTCGCGACGATGGCGTCGGCATGCCGGTTCTTCTCGACCCAGTCGAAGACGATGTTCTTGATGCGGATGTTCTCGACCACGGCCTCGATGATCAGGTCGCAGTCGCGCAGCTTCGCGCCGTCGTCCTCGTAGTTGGCCGGCTGGATCAGGCTCTCCAGCTCCTTCTTGTAGAGGGCGGCCGGCTTGAGGCGCGTGGCGTTGGCGATGCCGTCGATGGCCAGCTTGCTGCGGGGAGCCCCGGCAGGCAGGTCCTTGGGGACGACGTCGAAGAGGACCGAGGGGATGCCGGCGTTGCTGAGGTGCGCGGCGATACCCTGACCCATCACACCGGCGCCGAGGACGGCGACCTTCCGGATCCTGGTGGTGTTGGCCATTTCAGCTCCTGGGAGGAAGCGAGTGGGGAGCCCGGCGGCGCGGGCTCCGTGGAGGCGAGGAGGTTGGGAATGAATGAATGCTCATTCAGCGCCATTGAGGTATCGCGCTGGCGCCGATCTGCCACCGCGGACGGGTCAGCGGCATGTCAGGCGCCACCCGTTGTCGCTGCCTCGTCGGTGGACGAGGCGGTGGACTGCGAGCTGGACTGCGAGCTGGAAGACGGGTCTGCCTGCGGGGCGGCCTGGCGGTGCAGGCGCTCATGCAGGGCGCGGAGCTCGGCGTCATCCGGGAAGGCGGAGCGGGCGCGGGCCAGGCGGGCCTGGGCGGCGGCGTGGGCGCCGGACTCCAACATGCGCTCGATGGCGTGCGCCTCGGTGTCGGCATGTCGCGGTCGGGGACCGTGCAGCTCCTCGTCCAGGCGCAGCTGCTCCAGGGGGCGCTTGCCGGTCTTGCGCAGCAGCAGGTAGGCGTCGCCGGCCAGGGCCCGCTGCCGTCGCCGCAGGGCTTCGTCCGCCACGCCGATCAGCCCCTCGGGGTTGTGCTCGACCATGGCCAGGATCTCCCGGGCTCGGGCCGCGCGTGCCGCTGCCGGCAGGTCGGCCATGCCCAGCACCATCTTGCGAGCCGCCGACGAAGACATGGTCCGGCGGATCGAGGGGCCCAGCAGGATGAGGAAGGCCACCAGGCCGACCATGCCCATCCACGGCTGGGGCTCGACGCCCAGCGCGTCGAAGACCATGCGAATGCCCATCGAGATGCCGTCGAAGCGACCCACGAGATCAACCGGAGGGGGGGACATGCCCCGGCGAGGGGAGCGCCCCTGGACTAGGCACGGGGGCTGCGATCGGCCAGGGCTACAACGATGAAGACCCCCGCGGGGGCGGGGGTCCTGGCGAAAGAAATCTCGAATCGATCGAGCGCGGTCTATGGAACGTAGACGGACGCGTCCTCGGCCGGGGCGGTGTCCTGGGACATGGCGACCAGGGCCGACACGGCCATCCAGCCGAAGGCCAGCACCAGGAAGGCGGTCAGCAGGGGCGAGGTTGCGGGCGCTTCGTCGTGCTTCACCGTGAGGGAACGGGCCATGGGGAGCTCCAGTGACAGCGGGGAGGGAGGGGGGGAGGGCAGCGAGGAGCCAGGGGGAGGACCCGTCCCGACGGCCCCGAGGGCGCGGGAGGTGGGGCGGGCTCGCGGACCGTATGAGCAAGTGGCGTGCCAGGCCGTGCTCGTGGCATGGTGCGCCCATGCCGCGCGTCCTGCACGTCCCCTGCGACCTGGCTGGCGGCGGCGCCGAGCGGATGGTGCTCGAGCTGGCCCGGCGCTCCTCACCGGGCTTCGTACACCACGTGGCGCCCTTGCACGCCACCGGGAGCCTGCGCCCGGCCTTTCAGGCCGCGGGCGTGCCGATCCACGACCTGCGCCGGGTGCGGGGCCGACCCGGTCTGCGCGCCACCCTCCGCCTGGCCGCCTTGTGCCGGGACTACGACCTGGTCCACACCCACCTGTGGGCCGGGGACACCTGGGGCCGGCTGGGCGCGGGCCTGGCGCAGCACCCCGCGGTCGTGGTGACCGAGCACAACACGCGGGCCGAGGCCCCCTGGCGCCAGGCCTTGTCGGTGCGGCTGCACCCGCTGTGCCGCGTCGTGGTGGCCGTGAGCCCTGCCGCGGCCGAGGGGCTGGTCGCGGCCGGCCTGCCTCCGGACCGGATCCGCGTCATCGCCAACGGCATCGACCTGGACCGCTTCCGTCCGCTGCCCCCGCGCTCGGGTCCGCCCCGGGTGGTCCTGGGCCTGGGCCGCTTGGAGCCCCAGAAGGGCTTCGACCTGGCGGCGCGCGCCGTGGCCGGGCTGCCCGGCCTGCGCCTGGTCCTGGCGGGGGAGGGCAGCCAGGGGCCTGCCCTGGCCGCAGCGGGCGCCCTGCTGCGCGGCTGGCAGCCCGATGTGCTGCCGCTCCTGGCCGAGGCCGACATCGTGGTGGTGCCCAGTCGCTGGGAGGGCTTCGGGCTGGCCGCCGTCGAGGCCCTGGCGTGCGGCTTGCCCGTCGTCGCCGCCGACGTGCCCGGCCTGCGCGAGGTCGTGGGCGACGCGGCCCTGCTCGTGCCCCCCGAAGATCCCGTGGCCCTCGCGGGCGCCCTGCGGCGGCTGGTGGAGGAGCCCGCCCTGCGGGCCCGGCTGGCCCAGGCCGGACCGGTCCAGGCCGCGCGCTTCTCCCTGGACGCCACGGTCGCGGCCTACGAGGCCCTGTACTCCTCGCTGCTCCCCCAGGCTGCGACCGCTTGACCCGATCTTGACCGTCCCCCACGGACGCCGCCCGACCTGTGCTGTACCTTTCATTACCGGGCTGCCACATCGGCGGACCGGAGCCGGAGGTGCCGTGGTTCGAGATCCCGCCGCGCGAGACGCCGCCGAAGGCGGTCGGGAGCGCCGGGTGGCCCGACTGCAGCGCGTGCTCATCGACGCGCAGGACGAGCACGAGCGGGCCCGGGCGCACCTGGACTTGGCGCGGATCTGCTTGGCCGATGGACAGGTCGAGGGCAGCGTGCGGCACCTGCGTGAGGCGCTGCTGCTCGATCGCCGCCTGGAAGCGGCCCGCCACCTGCTCTCCGAGCTGGGCGAGACCAGCCGGGTGCAGGTCCAGGAGCGGGACCGGCGCACCGCCGTCCGCGCCTTGCTGGGGCGCTTCCGGCGCGGCTAATCGAGGCTGCCAGCCGAGGCTGCCAGTCGGGGCCGCTAGTCGAGCGTGATGCCCTTCTCGCTCTTGACCTCGACCTGGTAGCCCTGGCCGGCGTAGTCGCTGCCGACCTGCCGGGCCCAGGCGTCGAGCGCGCCGGCCTTCAGGGGCTCGGGGCTCACGATCACCGGCCAGTCGCCGTCCTCGACGGTGCACTTCTTCAGGGACGGCTTCAGCGCCCGCAGCTGTGTCACCTGGTCGGGCGTCACGACCCAGCGCTTGCCGGGCTCGTAGATCTCCGCGGCGTGCACGATGGCCGTCTTCACGCCCTTGCAGTCGCCGCGCTCGATGCTGACGCCGCCCCACACGAAGCCACCGTCCTGCTGGCGGTCGGGGAAGACCGAGGGCAGCAGGTGGGCGGCCGAGGCGTCGGCGCCGGCCGCCACCAGGCGCTCGGCCACGGCCTTGGCCTGCTGCGGCTTCACGTTCTCGGCGATCTCGACCAGGGCGGCTTCGAGCACGGCCCGGTTCTCGTCGGTGATCTCCGCGCCCAGCTTGGGGGCGACCGCCTCGTCCATCTGCATCAGGACCGAGTCGTAGGGGCCGCCGTCGGCCGCGGCGATGGCGGTCTTCTTGAGGACCTCGATGGACTGCGGGCCCTTGCGCCGGACGTACAGGCCCATGAGCATGTCGAACTTCTCGTCGTAGGCACCCTTGGGCGGGGTCTCGAGCTGGGCCTGGAGCCAGCCGTCGATGTCGGGGCTGTCGCAGCTCGAAAACGCGTTGCTCCACTGCTTGAAGTCCAGCCCGCGCAGGCCGAAGTAGGCGCCCTCCAGGAACTGGATCACCTTGGGGTGGCTCGTGCAGGCCGCGCCCACGTCGCCAGCGATGACGTCGCGCATGTTGTAGTCGCTGATCTTGCCCGGCATGGTCCACACCGGGTTCCAGACGTCGGCGTCGATGGCGACCAGGGAGAGCTGGACCAGGATGTCGCTGTCCGTGGCCCGGGTCATGAACCGCGGGAAGGAGCCTTCGGCTTCCTTGTGGTCGCAAGCGATGGCGGCGCCGAAGACCTGGGGCAGGGCCTCGGGAGCGACGGTGTCGGCGCGCTTGATGATCGCGTCGCACTTGCCGGCGTGGGCCGGGGTGGAGAGCAGGACGAGGCTGAGGGCGGTGGGCACCATCATTGGGGTCGTGATCCTCCGTCGAGAGATGCGCACAGGGGGGGAGGGCGGCGCTCCGGGGAGCAGGCGCTCGCGCCCGGGGGCCGCTGGCGGCCGACTCATACCCGTACACCACCACAGCGTCGAGTACGGGCGCCACCAGCACTCCGACACGGTGACCCGCCTGTACCTTCCCCGAGGGTGCGGCCGGGGGAATGCGAGGCCGCGCTGGCGGTTTTGACCGGCTGCGCTGGGGCAGGCTAAGCTGACCAGCGGCATCCCGCCGACTTCCACCCGCGCACCGATGTCCGCGGGAGCAACGGTCCCCTTGCGGGAGACCATGGAGATCCCATGAAGACCATGCTGTCCGTGTTCGCGGTCCTTGGCGCCCTGTCGGCCGCCGCCCTGGCGGATGACGCCGCCGCCCCCAAGAGTGACGACGCCTCCAGCGCCACCAGCACGGGTGATGCCGTCGCCCCGGCCCCGGCCGAGGAGGACTGCAGCAAGCTCGACGGAGAGGCCAAGACCAGCTGTGAGGCCAAGAAGGCCGAAGCCGCCGCGCCGGCGCCCGAAGAGAAGAAGGGCAAGGGCATGGAGAAGAGCAACGACAACCGGATGGAGTCCTACGACAGCGACGAGTAGCGCTGCCTCGCGGGCCGCCCGGCGGCCCTGGCCCATGCCCGGCTCGGCCGGCCCTTGTGCGCAAGGGCCGGCCGTCCTGCGTTTCAGGCCAGGATCATCCGCGTGTAGGCGCCGACGAAGAAGGTCAGGATGATCACGCCGATGAAGGTATGGACGGTGTTGATGTAGCGCAGGCGGCCGTCATCCTTGCCGAAGTCCCAGCCGGTGTTGAAGGCCCCGAAGGTCTGCAAGGAGATGTAGAACAGGCCCCAGAAGCTGATGTCGCGGACCGGCACGTCGTCGCCGTCGTAGGCCATCACCGAGTCGGGGCAGAAGACCCGGTAGATCATGGCGAAGATCAGGCAGACGGTCAGCGAGGTCCAGGCCAGGTTGCCCAGGTTCACGCCCCAGCCGAAGGCCACCTCGAAGATGGGCCAGCGCAGGGCCCAGGACAGCAGGCCCAGCAGGCCGCCGAAGTGCAGGGCGGCGCGGGTGTCGGTGTGCTTGATCCACCACCAGGCCCAGTCCTCGTCGCTGGTCATGGCCCGGTCGCCGAAGCTGTCCTTGAGGGTCACGTACTCGTCGGTCAGGCGGCCCAGGCAGACCTCTTGCAGCGCGTCGTCTGACAGGTCCTGGTCGCGGCGCAGGCGCCGCACCCGCGGGTCAAGCGAGACGTCCTCGCCAGCGGCGCAGCGCTCGTAGAACAGGCGGTGGTGCTCGCTTGCCTCCCACAACCAGGACCAGCCGTCATCGGACACGACCTGGTCGCGATCGATCTGGAAGCTGGCGATCTCGGCCCCGTACATAGACAGCGTGGCGTCGTCGGTGAAGACCGCGTCGGTGAGCACCGCCCGCCCGGAGATGTTCACGTCGTCCAGGATGAGCGTGTCGTGGAACTCGGCCTCGTTCATCGACAGCTCGTTGGCGTAGATCGTGGTGAAGTCCGCCTTGGAGTACCAGGTTGTGCGCTCGAGGTGACTCTCGCCCTGGAACTGGGTGTTGTAGAACTCGGCCGTGCCGGGGTGCTCGGGCAGGCCGAACTGGACCCGCTCGAAGATGGTGAAGCCCGTGAAGATCGAGTTGGCGAAAGAGATGTTGCCGTCGATGCGGGCCACGAGGTCGTCGACGTGCTCCACGCCGTAGCTGTTATTGGTGCTCAGCGGCTGCTCGGCGTCCTTGTCGCCCTGGTAGTCCCGGTACAGGGACAGCAGGCCCTGGGGCTTGTCCAGGAACTGGGCTCGCGTGATGTCGTCCAGCGAGAAGCGGACCTTGCCGTCGAAGCGCACGTCCACGAAGGAGGCGTCGCTCTTCAGCCAGGCGCCGATGAAGTCCATGCCGTGGAGCTGCATCTCCTTGATGCTGAGGGGGCCCTCGAAGACGGCCCGGCTCATGTTCAGGCGTCCGCCGAGCTGGCTGGAGTTGAAAGACGTCGGCCCGCGGAAGGTGCTGTTCTCGAAGGTGGCGCCGCGCACCCACTCGCAGCGGTCGAAGCTGGCGGCCTCCTCGAACTCGGCCGAGTTGAAGAAGACGTCCTGCTCGCTGTACATGCCGCGGAAGGTGACCGGCTTGAGGTAGCGGGTGTTCCCGAAGTAGACGGCGTCGGTCATGTGGGCGCCCTTGAAGTTGGCCCCCTGACCGAAGACGCTGAACCGGAAGTCGGCCGTGCCCGAGAATTCGGCGTCGCGGAAGTCGGCCTCGCCCTCGAAGTCGGCCAGGGCGAAGAGCGCGTTGCGGCCGCTGACCTTGACGTCCTGCATGTTGACGCGGCCCAGGAAGATGCCGTCGCGGAAGGCCACCTCCTGCACCCGGCTGGCCGGGATGGTCTTGGACTTGTTGACCTCGCCCTCCCAGGTCTTGCCCACCTCGACATCGCCCAGGACGATGGAGCGCAGGACCAGGGTCTGCAGGTCGCGGTCCGGCACGCGGACGCTGCCGATGATGCAGCGGGACAACATGATCCGCTCCGGCAGGACCGGGGCGGCCTGGGCGGAGAGGTCCAGGTGGTCGATGTAGCAGTACTTGAGCTCGCCGCCCTCGGCCTTTAGCCGGCTCAGGACCTGGTCGTCGGGGATCACCTCCAGGAAGCGGGCTTGCCCCTTGCTGGTCGTGTAGATCGAGACCTGCTCGCCCGCCTTGGCCCGCGCCACCCGGTCCTTCAGGTCGGCGATCGCCTCTTGGACCAGGGCGTCCCGGTCGGGGTGCACGCTGGCGATGCGCAGGACCTGGATGGTCGTCTGCACATCGTACTGCATGCTCTGCCGGTAGCGGGCGGAGGAGCCGGCCAGGTCGCCCATGCGCTCCAGGATCAGGGCCTCTCGCAGGACGGGTCGGTAGGCCAGGTAGTTCTTGAGCTCTGCCTTGTCCAGCGCCCGCTCGTACAGGCCCTGGGCCAGCTCGGTGGCCCCCTGCTCGCGCCAGTGGTCGGCGGCGCGGATCAGCGCGCGCGGGTCATCGACCTGCTCGGCATCGGCCAGGCTCGTGATCGAGACCGGGTGATCGATGCGCGGCGCAGCCCCGGCGGGGGCCAGCAGCACGCCCAGGACCAGACACAGGGCGACCAGCAGGGAGGGCATCGGGTTCCTCGGCGCAGGCCGGATCAGCGCACAGCGGGGTTGCGGCGCAGGACCCAGCCCTGGTCCGAGCTCATGGTGCTGCTTGCGTCGACGGCGGGGGCCCAGAACATGACGTTGTCGCCATCCAGGCCGGCGCACTCGTCCCGGGACAGGTAGCTGTTGCCGTCGGTGTTGGCCGAAACCGGGCACTCCGGGGTGTCAGACAGCGGATCGTGGGCGTCGCCGGCCTTCTCCGTGGTGTGGAAGAGGCCCATGAAGTGGGCGCCCTCATGGGCCAGGATGAGGCCGACCTCGGCGGGGTCGTCGCGCAGGGCCGAGGCGGTCACGACCATGCCGGACTTGCTGGTGCCCGAGACCGTGGCTGCGCCGGGAGGGCCCGCCGCCAGGCCCAGGATCGTGGCCCCGCCCGCGTCGCTGACTTCCTGCACGAAGAAGACGTTGATGGCCCGCTGCGGGCCGGCGACGTCGGCCTTGAACAGGTCGCCCAGCTCGCTGCTGTCGCTGTCGGTGATGTCGATGACCGAGAAGCGGTCCACATTGCCCGTGAAGTCGATGTAGTTCACGGCGCCGATCGACAGGCCGGTCGAGGCCCACAGGGCGTCGGCCTTGTCCAGGGCGGCCTGGAAGTCGGCGTCATCGGGGGCGGTGCTGGAGTCCAGGCCCAGGCTGTCCAGGCCGACGAAGATGGCGTTCACGTCGATCTTCGCCGTCGAGCCGACGGCATCGACCCGGTAGACCGCGCTGCAGTCGAAGGTCTTGGGGGTGCCGCCGCTGGCGACCCAGGCGTTGAAGGTCCAGCTCCCGGGGCTGATGTCGTGGTCCGGGGAGACCGGGAACAGCACCGGCAGGTAGTCGTCCTGGTTGCCGACGCGCATCTTCGTGGCCGCGTAGGGCTCGAAGAACTCGTTGACGTAGTAGTCGGCGCCCGCGGGGTCCTTGATCTGCCAGGCCGTGCCCAGGGTGTCGTAGCCGTAGGAGCCGCAGTGCACGAGGGCGCTGCTGGCGCCGTCGGGGATGGTCAGCGGGATGTCGCCGGTCAGCCCGCCGGTGTCCGTGGTGAAGGTGCCCAGGGACTCGGTCTGCAGGCCGGAGGCGCCGCCGGTGTCGTCGCCCTTTCCGTTGCAGCCCAGGAACAGCAGGCCCATCGTGGTGAGCAGGATCATTCTTCGCTTCCTGTCGAGGCCGGGGCGCCAGGGCGCCGGGTCCCGGTGCGAGGGGATCTCGGTGCGAGGGGAGGGGGCTCAGCGCGCGAGGGTCTTGCGGATGGTGTCCTGCACGGTCGCGTTGGTCTCGACGGCCAGCCGCTGGTCCAGGGAGGCACGGGCGCGGACGCTGTCAACGCGGCCCAGGGCGCGGACGGCGGCCAGCCGGAGCTGCACGTCATCGGCCGCCAGGGCGGGCTGCAGCAGGGGCACGGCCTCGTCCCCCCAGCCGGTGGCCAGCGCGAAGGCGGCCTTACGGGCCAGGATGCCGTCGCCGCCGCCCAGGGTGCCGACCAGCCAGCTGCGGGAGGGCTCGTTGGGGAACCAGCCCAGGGCGATGACGGCCCGGGCTCGGGTCGTGTGCGACAGGCTGCTGTCCTGGGCGATCTCCAGCAGCTCGGCCGGGACGTTGTCGCCCAGACCCTGGAGGTCGGCGGCGGTGGGCACGTCCTCGACGCCGCCGAGGGCAGCCAGGACGGGCTCCCGCAGGGAACCGGCGAAGGCAGGCAGCGAAAGCATGAGGCCGAGTGCAAGGACGGCACGGCGCATGGGGGGCTCCTGGGCGAGGCGGGGGGTCCGAGGGGGCTTCCTATCCGGGCGGTCGAAGGCGCGCCCTCCGGCCGTGACCGATGGTGCACCGACCCGCGGCCAGGGCCTCGCCTTCCCCGGTCCAGGATGGGGCCTCTCGGCCCTGGGGCGGGTTACCGGGAGCGCCTCCGCGGTCCCCCGCAGCACACGGGACACTCGATGGCGACCGACGACTGCTCCGTGGCCCACAGCGCCGCGCTGCCCTCGCAGCTCGACAGCCTCCTCACCGGCGACAACGCCGCCTGGGTGGACGCCCGGTATCGGGACTGGCTCCAGGACCCCGACAGCATCAGCTCGGACTGGGCCGCCCTGTTCGCCGGGGCGGGACGCGCAGCGGGGGCACAGGCCGGCGTGGTGCTGACCTTCCCGCCTCGCTCGATCTTCCACGGCGGCGCCCGCCCTGTAGCGGATCACGGGGCGGCCCTCATGGCCGCTGCCGAACGGCAGGCGAAGATCATGATGATGATCAACGCCTACCGGGTGCGGGGCCACACCGAGGCGGACATCGACCCCCTCGGCCGCCACGAGCGCGAGCCGCACCCCGAGCTGACGCTGGAGTACTACGGCCTGGGCGAGGAGGACCTCGACCACCCTTGCTCCGGCCGCGGCGTCTTCGGCGTGCCCGAGATCACCACCCTCCGCCAGCTCGTGCATCGCCTGCGGGCGGCCTACTGCGGGGGCTTCGGCGTCGAGTTCATGAACATCGGCGAGCCCCGCAAGCGGGCCTGGCTGCAGGAGCGCATCGAGACCCTGCAGGACCGCCGCATCCTGGGCAAGGCGGAGCTGCTCAAGGAGCTGCGCCTGATGGCCGACGCGCAGCACTTTGAGAGCATGCTGCACACACGCTTCCCGGGCACCAAGCGCTTCTCGCTGGAGGGGGCCGAGACCCTCATCCCGCTGCTCGACCTGGTGGTCGAGGGCGTGGCGGCCCGCGGGGTCGACGCCATCATCGTGGGCATGTCCCACCGGGGGCGTCTCAACGTCCTGGCCAACATCCTGGGCAAGCCGGTCAAGCAGATGATCGACGAGTTCCTGGACCAGGCCGAGCTGACCTTCGCTGGCTCCGGGGATGTGAAGTACCACCTGGGCTACACCAGCACCTACCGGACCGGCGCGGGCAAGGAGATCCAGCTCTCCCTGGCCTTCAACCCCAGCCACCTGGAAGCCGTCGACCCGGTGGTCGAGGGGCGCTGCCGGGCCCGGCAGGATCGCCAGCACGACGTGGGCCACGAGCGGGTCATGCCCCTGCTCATCCACGGCGACGCGGCCTTCGCCGGGCAGGGCCTGGTCTGCGAGACGCTCAACCTCTCCGACCTCAAGGGCTACCAGGCCGGCGGCACCATCCACGTCATCGTGAACAACCAGATCGGCTTCACGACGGCCCCCAAGGACGCCCGCTCGACCCCCTACGCGACCGACGTGGCCCGCATGCTCGCGGTGCCGATCTTCCACGTCAACGGGGAAGACCCCGACGCCGTGGCCGCCGTGGCGACCCTGGCGGCCGACTGGCACCAGACCTTCCAGCAGGACGTCGTCATCGACATGTACTGCTACCGGAAGCACGGCCACAACGAGGGTGACGAGCCCAGCTTCACCCAGCCGCTGCTCTACGACGCCATCCGCAAGCGGCCGCCCCCGCTGCAGGTCTACGCCGAGCGCATCGACGCCCGCTACGCGGACGTCACCACCGATGAGATCCGCACGGTCATCGCCGACAGCGCCGCCCGCCTGGACCTGCTGTGCAACGGCCCCTCGCCGGCGCGGCCCTACTCCTACGACGCCAACCTGGACAGCCCCCTGGCCAAGCCCTGGGCGCCCTACCTGGGCACGGGCACCGTTCGGGACACGGTCGACTCGTCCTTCCCGCTCAGCAAGCTGCAGGACCTGCTGATCCGGGCCAACACCCTGCCCGAGGGCTTCCAGGCCCATCGCAAGATCCAGCGCCTGCTCGGCCAGCGCCTGGAGATGGTGCGGGGCGAGCGGCCCGTGGACTGGGCTGTCGGCGAGCAGGCCGCCTTCGCCACCCTGGCGGCCCAGGGCCTGCGGGTGCGGCTGTCGGGCCAGGACTCGGCGCGGGGCACCTTCTCGCACCGCCACGCCATCCTGACCGACATCCAGACGGGTGAGGAGTACACCCCCCTGGACCACCTCTCGACCCACCAGGCCCGGGTAGAGGTCTTCGACTCGCTGCTGAGCGAGGCGGCGGTCCTGGGCTTCGAGTACGGCTACTCCTTGGAGTACCCCGACGCCCTGGTGCTCTGGGAGGCCCAGTTCGGCGACTTCGCCAACGGCGCCCAGGTCATCATCGACAACTTCATCATGGCCACCGAGCAGAAGTGGAACCGCTGCTCGGGCGTCGGCCTGCTGCTGCCCCACGGCTACGAGGGCCAGGGCGCAGAGCACAGCTCGGCGCGGCTGGAGCGCTTCCTGCAGCTGTGCGCCGAGGACAACATCATCGTCGCCAACTGCACGACGCCGTCCAGCTTCTTCCACCTGCTGCGTCGCCAGGGCCTGATGAAGGTGCGCAAGCCCCTCATCCACATGTCGCCCAAGTCGCTGCTGCGGCACCCGCTGGCGGTGTCGTCGCTGCACGAGCTGGCCACGGGGACCTTCCACCAGCTGCTCATTGACGACGAGGTCGCCCCAGATGAGGCGCAGCGCGTCGTCTTCTGCAGTGGCAAGGTCTACTACGACCTGCTCGAGGCCCGGCGGGAGCGTGGCATCACCGACGTCGCCCTACTGCGCATGGAGCAGCTCTACCCCTTCCCGTCGGGCGCCATCCGGCTGTTCCTGGCCTCCTGCCGCGACCAGGTCGAGATCGTCTGGTGTCAGGAGGAGCCGCGCAACATGGGCGCCTGGCCCATGCTCGACGAGTGGATGACCGACGCCATCGGTGTCCGCCCCCGCTACATCGGCCGCCCGCCTGCCGCGGCGCCGGCCACCGGCTCGCACCGCAAGCACGCGACCGAGCAGTCCGCCCTGGTGGACGCCGCCCTCACCCTGGCCCCCCGGGCCTGAGCCTCTCGCGGCCGGGCGCCTGTCGGGCGGCCGGTCTCCGGCCATGGAGCCTCCCGTCATGTTCGAGCTGAAGGTCCCCACGATCGGCGAGTCCATCACCTCCGCAATTGTCGGCACCTGGCAGAAGGCGGTCGGCGAGGTCGTGGCCGAGGGTGAGACCGTCGTCGCGCTGGACTCCGACAAGGCCTCGCTGGACGTGCCCTCGCCGGTCTCTGGCGTGCTGCGCGAGCGGCTCGCCGTCGAGGGGGACGAGGTCGCCATCGGCGCCGTGCTGGCCCGCATCGAGGTGGGGGCCACGGCCGAAGCCACGGCCGAAGCCGCGCCTGCGTCGCCTGCCGTGGCGCCCCCGGCGGCTGCTCCCAGCCCTGCAGCCCCCAGCCAGGCTGCTCCCAGCCCCGCGGCCCCGGCCGCTGCTCCCGCGGGTCCCGGAAGGCCGGCCACTCCCTCGGCCAACGGTCCCCAGACCGGGCCGGCCGCCCGCCGGGTGGCGGCCGAGAAGGGCGTCGACATCCACGAGCTGAGCGGATCCGGTGCCCGCGGCCGCGTCCTGAGCCGCGACGTGGCGGCGGCGCCCGCCGAGCCCCCCCTGAGCCCCTGGTTGTCCGCCGCCCCCGCCTCCGCCTCCGCCCCCGCCTCCGCCTCCGCCTCCGCCCCCGCCTCCGCCGAGCGGGCCGAGCGGGCCGAGGAGCGGGTGCCGCTGACCCCGCTGCGGCGCACCATCGCCCGCCGCCTGGTCCACGCCCAGCAGACCGCAGCCATGCTGACCACCTTCAACGAGGTGGACCTGCACAATGTCATGGCCCTGCGCAAGCGCTACCAGGACGCCTACGTCAAGCGCTACGGCCTCAAGCTCGGCTTCATGTCCTTCTTCATCAAGGCTGCCATCGAGGCGCTCAAGGCCTTCCCAGCGGTCAACGCCGAGCTGGACGACAGCGATTCCGACCGGCCGGTCCTGGTCTACAAGCGCTACTACAACGTCGGCGTGGCCGTCTCCACGGACCGCGGGCTCATGGTGCCGGTGGTCAAGGACGCCGACCGGCTCTCCTTCGCCGAGACCGAGCTGGCCATCGGCGAGCTCGCCGCCCGCGGCCGCGACGGCAAGCTGAAGCTGGAGGACTTTCAGGACGGGACCTTCACGATCAGCAACGGCGGCGTCTTCGGCTCGCTGCTGTCGACGCCCATCCTCAACCCGCCCCAGGTGGCGATCCTGGGCATGCATACCATCCAGGAGCGCCCGGTCGGCGTGGACGGCCAGGTCGTCCTGCGCCCCATGATGTACCTGGCCCTGTCCTACGATCACCGCGTCATCGATGGGCGCGAGGCCGTGAGCTTCCTGGTGCGCATCAAGGAGCTGGTCGAGGCCCCCGAGCGGATCCTGATCGAGGTCTGAGCTGGCGCTGCTCTTGCCCGGTTGGGGAGGGTGGGAAGGATCCGGCATGGGCCTCGGACGAGGCCGGCTGGAGCTCCCCGTGCGCATCCTCACCATCCGTCGGATCCCGATCCGCCTCCACGCCAGCTTCTTGTGGCTGGCGGGCGCGTTGGTGGGATGGCAGCTGCTGCGCTCGGGCCTGCCCGCCGCGGTGGACGCCGTCGGCTTGGGCCTGATGGTCTTCGGCTCGGTGATCCTGCACGAGCTGGGACACGCCCTGGTGGGTCGCCTGTTCGGGATCCAGACCCGGGACATCACGCTGTACCCCTTCGGCGGCGTGGCCCGGATGGAGGTCGCCCGCATGCGGCCCTGGCCGGAGATCGTGGTCTCCCTGGCGGGCCCCTTCGTGAACCTGCTCATGGTCGGCGTCGGCCTGGCCCTGAGCGCGCTCGGCGCGAGCTTCGGCCTGGAGCTGGCCCTGCTCAACCTGGGCCTGGGCCTGTTCAACCTGCTTCCGGCCTACCCCATGGACGGCGGCCGCGTGCTGCGGGCCGCCATGAGCCTGCGCGAGGACCCGGCGACCGCGACCCTGAAGTCCCTGCGCGTGGCCCAGGTCTTCGCCTGGCTCTTCGTGGGTGTCGGCCTGCTGGGCGGTGCCTGGTCCCTGTCCCTGGTCGGCGGCTTCATGCTGCTGACGACGCGCATGGAGCGGCAGCGCTGGGAGCGGGTGCTGGCCATGCGCAAGGCCGGTGCCTTGCCGCACGGCTAAACCACGCCCCGTGACGACGAGCGCCCGCACCTGCCCTTCGGGCACCCGACCCGCTGAGGGCCCGGCAAAGGACGCGGCTGAGGGAGCGACCGCGGGAGCGGCTGCGCAATCCGCCGCTCAGGCCTGGCCGACCAGGGTGACCGGGAACTCGGCCAGCGAGAGGGTCAGCTCACGGCGGTAGCCGCGGGCGTCGCCGCCGACCTGGAAGGGCATGGCGTCGTCGAAGACCATGCGCACCCGGTCGACGTACCAGTCCTCCAAGGCCGGGTGCTGCAGGGTGCCGCGCCAGGCCTCGGGCAGGCTGCGGGCCACCTGCCAGGGCGACATCGCGCAGATCCGGAGCTGGAAGCGGCCCGCCCGGTGGGTCGCGAAGGGGAACATCTTCATGCCGGCGCCGTAGAAGGGCGTCGCGCCGGCGTTCACCATGGTCGCCGGGCCCCGGTAGAGCACTTCTCCGGGAGCCACGGCCTGGCCCTGCTCGCGGCCATCGGCGCCGATCCGCCAGGCCGCGCGCCCGAGGTTCGTGATCGTGACCCGGGTCGGCCGGCGGCGCAGGTAGTTGGGCAGCGTGAAGAGGTAGCCGGCCAGCAGGTAGCCGGGCACGCCCCGCGCAAGGTCCTGCCACCAGGTCCCGCGGGCCCGCGTCTTCACCTGGTTGTAGTCGTTGAGGATGGCGGCGTCGTAGCCCAGGCCGGCAAAGGGGAAGAGGGTGTCCTCGGTCGTGACCATGGTCACGGGCACGGCCCGGTGGACCTTGCCGGCCCGCCAGCGCCGCAGATCGCGCTCCGGTCGGCCGCTGCGCAGCCAGTGGGCCAGCGCGTTGCCGGTGCCCAGGCGCAGCACACCCACGTCGGGCACCCGGCCGGCCGTCGGTCGCAGGCGGGCCAGCGTGTTGACCACCCCGACAATGGTGCCGTCGCCGCCGCCGGCGAAGACCGTGCCCAGCTCACGCTCGACGCAGCTGGCCAGGATCTCGTCGGCGTGCTCCTCTGACTCCGACAGGAAGAACCGGTCGCGCGGCACGATCTGGCGCAGATCGTAGAGCAGCCGGGGCGTCACGCGTCCGGCGTTGGCGTTGAGCAGGACCGCGTAGCGCTCATCCGGCAGGCGATAGGTCGGGGCCTGGGGGAGGAGCGGCGGCGATGCCGTGTCGAGGAGCGGGTCAAGGGACACGTGGCCTCCAGGGACGGCGAGGATGTCCTGCAAGGTTCGAGCCTTGACCAGTCAACCCCATCCACCCCAGGATTTCAAGTGCTTGCACCACCTTCCTGCATATCCCGCTGCGCGGTGTCTGCGTAGATGACTGCGCGCTGGTCGCAGTCTTCCTGCGTCTTCCTGCGTCTTCCTGCGTCTTCCTGCGTCTTCCCGCACCCGCGGCCCGCCTCAGCCAGCTGCGGCTGCGGCCTCTGCCAGGGCGTAGACCCGCTCCAGGGCCGCGGGCAGGGCGTCGGGATCGCGACCACCGGCCTGGGCCATGTCGGGCCGGCCACCGCCGCCGCCGCCGATCAGGGCGGCGATCTCGCGGATGATGTTTCCCGCGTGGAAGCGCTTGTCGGCCAGGTCCTTGCTCACCGCGGCGACGAGCTGCACCTTGCCCTCGGCGCGGGAGCCCAGCACGACCACGGCGCTGCCCAGCTTGTCCCGCAGGCGGTCGGCCTCGTCCCGCAGGGCCGCGGGGTCGCCGGCGAACTCGACCGACAGCACCTTCACGCCCCCGATCTCGCGGGCCTGGCCCGACAGGTCCCCGGCCACGGCACGCGCCAGCTCCCGGCGCGCCTGCTCCAGCTCGCGCTCCAGGGTGCGGCGGTCCTCGACGATGCGCCGGATGGCCTCGACCAGGGCGGCGGGGCTGGTCCGCAGCTCGCGGGCCGCCTCGGTCGCGGCCTGGTCGCGTCCGCGGATCCAGTCCATGGCGCCTTCGCCGGTCTGGGCCTCGATCCGCCGCACGCCCGCGGCCACGCCGGCCTCGCTGACGATGCGGAACAGGCCGATGTCCCCGGTGCGCCAGGCGTGGGTGCCGCCGCACAGCTCCAGCGAGACGCCGGGCACGTCGATGACCCGGACCACGTCGCCGTACTTCTCACCGAAGAGCGCCATGGCCCCGGCGGAGCGCGCCTCGTCCAGGCTGGAGACCCGGTGCTGGACCTCGTGGTTCTCCAGCACGGTCCGGTAGACCAGGTCCTCGACCTGCTGCAGCTCCTCGGCACTCATGGCCTTGTGGTGCGCGAAGTCGAAGCGCAGGCGCTCGGGGCCGACCAGGGAGCCCTTCTGGGTCACGTGCTCGCCCAGCACCCGCTGCAGCGCCGCGTGCAGCAGGTGGGTGGCCGTGTGGTTGCGGCGGGTCCGGTTGCGGCGCCCGATGTCGATCTCCAGGTCCAGCCGGTCCCCGACCCGCACCGTACCCTGGTCCACCCGCACGTGGTGGACCCACAGGCCCTCGACCGGCCGGGTCGTGTCAGCGACCGTAAGCTCCACGCCCTGGGCGCGCATCCAGCCGATGTCGCCCACCTGGCCGCCGCTCTCGGCGTAGAAGGGGCTGTGGTCGACGATCACCGCGCCGGCCTGGCCGGCGTCGAGGTGATCCACGAGCTCGCCCTCTCCCACCAGGGCCAGCACCGTGCCCTCTGCCCGGTCCTGCTCGTAGCCCACGAAGGTCGTGTGGCCGTGCGAGGCCAGCACCTCGCGCCAGACCTCGTCCACCCGCAGCTCGCCCGAGCCCTTCCAAGCAGCGCGGCCCTTGGCCTTCTGCTCCTCCATGGCGGTCTGGAAGCCGGCCTGGTCCACGCCAGTGCCCCGCTCCTGGCAGATGATCTCGGTCAGGTCGAGGGGAAAGCCGAAGGTGTCGTAGAGCTTGAAGGCCACCTTTCCGGGCAGGACGGCGCCGGGCTCCAGGTCCTGCAGCTCGTCGCCGAGCAGGGCCAGGCCCTTGCTCAGGGTCTCGGCGAAGCGCTCCTCTTCACCGCGCACCACCTCGCGCACGAAGTCGCGGCGGCGCAGCAGGTCGGGGTAGGCCTCACCCATGTGGTCGATGACCGCGTCGGTCACCTGCCACAGGAAGGGATCCTCCAGGCCGATCTTCACGCCGAAGCGGATCGCCCGCCGCATGATCCGGCGCAGCACGTAGCCGCGCTCCTCGTTGCTGGGCATGACGCCATCGGCCACCAGGTGGGCGGTCGCCCGGGCGTGGTCTGCGATGACCCGCAGGGCGGTGTCCGTGTCCTCATCCCGGCCCATGGCCACGCCCGCCAGGGCGCTGGTAGCGGCCATGATCGGCGTGAAGGCGTCGGTGTCGTAGTTGCTGGTGACGCCCTGCACCGCGGCGGCGATGCGCTCCAGGCCCATGCCCGTGTCCACCGAGGGCCGCGGCAGGGGCGTCATGTGCCCGTCGGCGAAGCGCTCGAACTGCATGAAGACCAGGTTCCAGATCTCCACGTAGCGGTCGCTGCCGGTGGCCGGCCCGCCCTCGGGCCCAAGGTGGGGGCCGTGGTCGTAGTGGATCTCGGTGCAAGGTCCGCAGGGTCCGGTCTCGCCCATCGACCAGAAGTTCTCGTCGGCGCCCAGGCGCTGGATGCGCCCGGCGGGCAGCGTCGGCACCTTGGACCAGATCTGGTAGGCCTCGTCGTCGTCCTCGAAGACCGTGACCCACAGGCGCTGGGGGTCCAGCGCGAAGCCACCCGCTGTGGCCGGGGCGGTCAGCAGCTCCCAGGCGCGGGTGATCGCCTCTTGCTTGAAGTAGTCGCCGAAGGAGAAGTTCCCGAGCATCTCGAAGAAGGTGTGGTGCCGCGGCGTGCGCCCCACATTGTCGAGATCGTTGTGCTTGCCCGAGACCCGCAGGCACTTCTGCACGGTCGTCGCCCGCCGGTAGTCCCGCTGCTCGGCGCCGGTGAAGACGTCCTTGAACTGCACCATGCCCGCGTTGGTGAAGAACAAGGTCGGGTCGTTGGCGGGCACCAGCGAGGAGCTGGCCACGATCCGGTGGCCGTGCTTGGCGTAGTAGTCGAGGAAGCGCTGGCGGATCTCGGCGATGGTCGGCTTGGACACGGCGGTCCCCACGGGTCTTTGGAGGCGATCAGGAGGCGGCTGGGAGGGGCCGTTCCTATGACCGGGCCGTGGGGCAGGCAAGCGCGGGCCGCCGGGCCCGGACCGGGCCCTGACCGCCCGTGCGCTGCGCTCTAGCTCTCGGCCGTGTCCGCCGAGGAGGTGGTGGCGACGTACAGCCCGCTCTGGGCCATGACCTCTTGGCGGAGGCGGGCGTAGAGGTCGGCGTTCTCTTCCAGGTAGACCATGGCGTTGTCGCGACCCTGGCCGATCCGCTCTTCGCCGACCGAGTACCAGGAGCCCGAGCGCCGCACCAGGCCGAGGTCGGAGCCGATGTCGAGCAGCTCACCGTGCTGGGAGACACCCTTTCCGTAGAGGATGTCGAACTCGGCCTTGCGGAAGGGAGGCGCCACCTTGTTCTTCACGACCTTGACCCGGGTGCGGTTGCCCAGGATCTGCTCGCCCTTCTTGATCGAGCCGATGCGCCGGATGTCCAGGCGGATCGAGGCGTAGAACTTGAGCGCGTTGCCGCCGGTGGTCGTCTCGGGGCTGCCGAACATGACGCCGATCTTCTGGCGGAGCTGGTTGATGAACAGCATGACGGCGTTGGACTTGTGGATGGCCGCCGTCAGCTTGCGCATGGCCTGGCTCATGAGCCGGGCCTGGGCGCCCACGGTAGCGTCGCCCATGTCGCCTTCCAGCTCGGCCCGGGGCACCAAGGCGGCCACCGAGTCGATGACCACCAGCTCGATGGCGCCGGAGCGGATCAGGGTCTCGGCGATCTCCAGGGCCTGCTCGCCGCAGTCGGGCTGGGAGATGAGCAGCTCGTCGATGTTGACGCCCAGGGCCCGGGCGTAGGTCGTGTCCAGGGCGTGCTCGGCGTCGATGAAGGCCGCGACGCCGCCGCCCTTCTGGCACTCGGCGATGGTCTGCAGGGCGATGGTGGTCTTGCCCGAGGACTCCGGCCCGTAGATCTCGGCGATGCGGCCGCGGGGGAAGCCGCCCACGCCCAGGGCCATGTCCACCGACAGGCTGCCCGTGGAGATGACTTCCACCGCCGGGCGCTCGTCGCTGCCCAGGCGCATGATGGAGCCCTTGCCGAACTGGCGCTCGATCTGCGCGACGGCGGCGTCGATGAGCTTGGACTTGTCAGGAGCGATGGGCATGGTGATCTCCGAGGGGGCGGACTGGGGAGGGCAGAGGCCGTCCCGCGAGGGGGCGGATGAGTGTCACTGAACGAAGGTACAGTACAGCGCCACGGGTGTCCGTGCAAGGCTTGGTTGAGGTCAGTTTATGACCGATTTCGGGCTCCCCTCGAAGCGGCGTGCCAGCCCGGACAGCAGCCGTCCGTGCAGGCCGCCGAAGCCGCCGTTGGACAGCACGGCCACGACGTCCTCGGGCATGGCGTTGGCGACCACGCGGGCCGCGATGTCCTCGGCCAGGGCCTCGCTGCTGAGCAGGGCGGGGTCGGTGCCCTCGGGCGGCTCTCCCCACAAGAAGGCCTCGACTCCCCGGGCCCGCACGCTGCTCACCAGCCGGCCGGCGTCCATGCGCTCCTCTACCGGGATGCGCTCCAGGTCCTGGGGCGGGGCGATGACCACCAGGTCGGCGGCGTCGAAGGCCTGGGCGTACTCGTCCTGGAAGATGTTGCGGCGGCTCGTGTTGCTGCGCGGCTCGAAGATGGCCCACAGGCGCCGCCCACCGAAGCGCATGCGCAGCGCCTCCAGGGTCACCTTCACCGCCGTCGGATGGTGGGCGAAGTCGTCGAGGACCGTGACGCCGCCGGGCTCCCCTAGGACCTCTTGGCGGCGCTTGATGCCGGCGAAGCTGGCGAAGCCCGGCGCCAGGTCCTGGGCCGACAGCCCCTCGTGATCCAGGGCGGCGGCGGCGGCGACCTGGTTGTACAGGTTGTGCTCACCCACCATGATGGTCTGGAAGGTGCCCCAGGCCTGGCCCTGGTGGAGCACCGTGAAGCGCATGGTGCCCGCTGTGGTGTCGACGTCTTCGATGCGGCCGTCCCAGTCCTGGCCGGGCCCGTAGCGCCGGACCTCGCAGGGGGCCTGGGCGGCGACCTGGGCCACCGTGTCGCTGTCCCAGCGGGCCACCACGCAGCCGTCTGCAGGCAGGATGGCCATGAGCCGCTGGAAGCTCTCCTGGCAGTGGGCCAGGTCCCGGTAGATGTCGGCGTGGTCGAACTCGATGCTGGTGACGATGGCGGTGCGCGGCCGGTAGTGTAGGAACTTCGGGCCCTTGTCGAAGAAGGCGGTGTCGTACTCGTCCCCCTCGATGACGAAGTGGGGGCCGGTCCCGGCGCGGGCCGTGCGGTCGAAGTTCTTGGCGACGCCGCCCACCAGGAAGCCCGGGTGCTGCCCGGCGGCTTCCAGCAACCAGGCCAGGATCGCCGTGGTGCTGGTCTTGCCGTGGGTGCCGGCCACCACGATGCTGCGGCGATCAGCCAGGAAGCGCAGGCCGAGCAGGGCGGGGAAGCTCAGGTAGGGCAGGTCGCTGTCCAACAGGGCCTGCGCTTCTTCGTACTCGGCGCGGATGACGTTGCCGACCACGACCAGGTCGGGGCGGCGGGCCAGGTTCTCGGCCCGGTAGCCCTCCATGACCCGGATCCCGAGCTGGTCCAGGTAGTCACCCATCGGCGGGTAGACGCGGCCCTTGTCCGAGCCGGTGACGGCGTAGCCGGCGTCGACCAGCATGCCGGCCAGGGCGGCCATGGCGGTCCCGCCGACCCCCATGACGTGGACGGTGCGGAGAGGATCGGGCAGGGCGGTGACCAGGGGCACGGCCGGCTCCAGGGGCAAGGGGAGACGCAGCGGAGGACGCAGCGGAGGACGCAGCGGAGGACGCAGCGGAAGATACGGCGGAAGGGGAGAAAGGAGAGGCGGCGGGAGCGACCGGATGTCGGGTGCAAACTATGCCACCGGGCGGCGGCTGGGGAGAGGCAGGAGGTGCCCGGTCGTTGCGTGTGCGCGCCGACGGAGCTGACCGCTGCACCGCGCTGCAGGCTCCTAGTACCTGCGGCCCCAAGTCCCTACCGCGTAGGATCGAAACCCAATGCCGTATGTGCTCCGGGACCTGGGGCCTCCGGTACTCGCGGCTTCTCAGAGGGGGGCTCGCGCCCCCCCCTTGCTCGCCCTGCGGCGAGCACCCCCGCGTCGGGCGCTGCGCGCCCGAAGTCCGCGCGACCACAGGCTGATCCGTACTCGGTAGGAATTTCGGGTCGCGCGTACTAGTCCCCCAGGCGCCGCTCCAGCCAGCGCCGTAGGTGTCCTGCGCCGCGGAACCGGGTGGCCTGCATGCCGCTCCGACGTGCGCCGGCCACGTGGGTGCCCTGGTCGTCGGTGAACCCGATGCTGCTCGCAGGGAGGCCCAGCACGCGGGTCCCGTGCTCGTAGATGGGCGCCTCTGGCTTCATCGCGCCGATGACCGAGCTGTTGAAGACCACGTCCAGCTCGCCCTCCAGGCCCAGTAGCCGCAGCTCCTCGGGCAGGGTGTCCGTGGCGTTGGTCAACAGCCCCACCGTCCGTCCCGCGGCGCGCACCTCGCGTACCCGGTCGAGCACCGCGGGAACGACCTGCCCACCCGGCGCCAGGAAGGCACGCATGGCGGGGACTGAGCCGGCACGCTTCCCGGCGCGCTGCGTCCACTGTGCTCGGGTGATGTGCCCTCGCACGGCGGGGACCGCCGTCTCGGGGTGGAAGGCGCACGCCGGCAGCGTGCCCGGTGCCAGGCCGAAGCGCGCTTCGATGGGCACGTGTACGTTCGGCGCGTAGCAGCGCAGCACGCCGTCGAGGTCGAAGAGCATGGCCTGGAGGGAACGCCGGTCTCGCATCCACACGCCCTCGGCCCGTCGGCTCAGAGGTTCAGGATCTGCACCAGGTCATCGTCCGAGAGGCACAGAAAGAGCACGTTCCCGCCGCAAGGCGAAGCGAGCTGGGCCCTGGTCAACGGGTCTCACATCGGTCTTCCCGGATCGGGTGCGAGGCCTCCGACTGTAGCGCACCGTGGGTTGCCGCCCACGAGGCGATCCAGGCGCCCCCCGCGCCCTCCACCTGCGGCAGGCTCGCCCCCTGGCCTCAGCTGTTCCGCACGAAGGCGGCAAGGGTCACGATGGGGGCGACCACGACCATGCCAAAGGACACGGCGAACTGCAGAGCGCCGAGCGTGACGAGCAGTCCCACCTGCTGACCGGCCACGGGCACATAGCCAGGCAGGCGGTACGCCAGGCTGATCAGGGCGCAGGCCCAGATCGCGACGAGCCAGGGTGCAACCAAGGCACCAACATTGAGCATCAGGACCTCCACCGGGCGACGGATGCGGCGGACCATGAAGCCAAACGAGCCCAGGTGGGTCAGCGTGGCCGCAGCGATGACGAGCGCCCAGGGCGCCGCGCCCGCGAAGATGATGGCCGTCAGCAGGGGGGACTGCTGCAGCGTGAAGGGCATGACCAGGCCCGTGCCGAGGGCCCCTGTGGCGGCGGGGATGACGTAGATGACATCGCAGGCTGCAGCAAACAGCGCCAGGCCGGCGCTGATGATGCGAAGGACAGCGGCGTTGGTGGCGGCGTTGGTGGCGGCGTTGGTGGCGGCGTTTGCGGCGGCGTTGGTG
>Ga0100377_1000056_pt1 | contig 86433 bp, 75 predicted proteins | sample CryGeymeta201501_FD_83664 | JGI IMG/M metagenome (GOLD analysis project Ga0100377, IMG submission 83664) | Groundwater microbial communities from Crystal Geyser aquifers in Utah, USA - Crystal Geyser metaG 2015-01 | ecosystem: Environmental > Aquatic > Deep subsurface > Groundwater | place: USA... | reverse complement strand
CCCAAGGATACGCGTCGAGGCCACGCGGCAACCCATCCCCCCTCCCGCTCCCGCAACGCTTTCACCGCGACGCTCACCGCCGCCGTCGCCCCCCCCCCCGCCCCCTCGCCCCGCCCCCTCGCCCCGCGCCAGCTCGCTCTGGTCCCGGTACACCCCCTCGTCCAGCATCCGCCGCCACTCCCGAGCCCGCCACTCGACCAGCCTGCGCTCCTTCCTCTCCCCAACTCCCTCGCTCGAACGCCGCTTGCGGACCAGCGCGAACGAGGTCGCACGAGTTCTCGCTACACAAGCCCCAGGGGCGCCACGGCGCCCCCTCGGAGGGGGCGCCAGGACCTGCCGGCGGGCCGGCACCCCCCTGCCGGCCCGCCGACGGTTCGGCGCCCTGGCGCAGCGCAAGTAGCTGTCATCGCGTGGGCCCGAAGCCTGCATGGCGCGACCTCCCCCGTGGAGGTTTCATGTCCGGTCTGCGCCCGCCCGCCCCTCGCCAGTCTGCCCCTCGCTGCGGGCTGCTGCTGCCTCTCCTCGGCCTGCCGCTCCTGGCTGCTTGCGACCGGGTCGCTCCTGTCCTGCCCGAGCTGTCGCTGCCGGCGGGAGTCCTGCTGCAGCGCGAGTGGATCCCGCTGGGCATCGAGCGCAGCCTGGGGCGCGCCGAGCGCTTGGACCAGGATGGCTGCTGGCGCCAGGCCACCAACACCTGGTTGTGGGTCCAGGACCCTGCCCTCCAAGGCGCCACGGCCTCCGGCCTGTTCCGCAACGGCAGCTTCGACGCCGAGCCCTGGTTCTGCCTCTCCCAGTCCCAGACCTGGCGCCTGCGCCAGGCCCTGAGCCGCCTGCCCCGGGCCGGTCGCCTCGCCCTGCCCGCCGACACGCCGCTCGTCCTTCGCTACAGCGCCCGGGTGCAGGGAGAGCTGCGCCTCGCGGTCGTCCCCCTGGGGCAAGAGGCGCAGGACCCCGCGACGGCCGAGCTCCAGGCGCTGCTGGGATCCTTCGCCTCCGAGGGGGCCTGGGGGCGCAGCCCCGAAGACGGGGGGCGCAGCCCCGAAGACGGGGGGCGCAGCCCCGAAGACGGGGGGCGCAGCCCCGAAGACGGGGGGCGCAGCCCCGAAGACGGAGGGCGCAGCCCAGGTGACATAAGCGCGGAGAAAGCCGAGAACCGGCCTGCCCCGGCTTCGGCGGCCCAGGCCCGGCGCAGGAGCACGCGGCGCCGTCACCGCTGAGTCGCCTGGCGCGGGGCCCCCGCAGGCCCGCCTGGTCAGGTCTTTCGCGCCTGGCGACCTTGCGCGCTCGTGGGGCTGGGATTACACAGGAGGTGTTCGCAGCGCGGTCGACCGGTAGGCCGGCCTTCGCTGAGACCCTGGTGCGGGGTGGAGCAGTCCGGTAGCTCGTCGGGCTCATAACCCGAAGGTCGTCGGTTCGAATCCGGCCCCCGCTTCCACATTGACCCCGCCTCCGGCAACGGAGGCGGGGTTCTTGCGTTCCGGGTGTCGCGGCGCCTGCGTCGGCCACAGCGACCGTGTACGCCCAGCGCACGCGCACGCCGACGAGCGCCACGAAGCGCCCACCGCCGCTCGTCTTGCTGCCCCTCGGACCCGGGCCTGCCCTGCGCCGCCCCCTCGCTCAGGCGGTGGCCTCGCCCTCGACGGCGTCCTCGCCCGGCATCCAGCAGGAGCGCTCACCCAGGCGCGCGCCGGGCTGGTCCTCGCTGTTTACGACGCGGGCGTTGCGGCGGGTCAGGACCTCGCAGCCACCGTCGGTGACGACGATGGTGTGCTCGAACTGCGCCGACAGGGAGTGGTCGCGGGTGAGCACGGTCCAGCCGTCGTCCAGGTGCTCGATCTCGAAGCCGCCCAGGTTGATCATCGGCTCGATGGTGAAGGTCATGCCCTTGCGGAGCACCACGCCGGTGCCGGGCTTGCCGTAGTGGGGCACGCTGGGCTCGGTGTGGAAGAGCCGACCGATGCCGTGGCCCGTGTACTCCCGCACCACCGAGCAGCCCTTGGCCGTCGCGAAGCGCTCGACGGCGTGGCCGATGTCGCCGATGCGGGCGCCGGGGCGCACCTGCAGGATGCCGATCTCCAGGGCCTCACGCGCGACCTCGACCACGTGTCGGGCCAGCAGGCTGGGCGTGCCCACGTAGAAGGTCATCGAGGTGTCGCCGTGGAAGCCGTTGCGCCGCGGGTAGATGGTCGTGACGTCGACGTTGATGATGTCGCCGTCCTGCAGGGCCCGCTCCTCGGGGATCCCGTGGCAGACCACCTCGTTGACGCTGGTGCAGACGCTCTTGGGGAAGCCCCGGTAGTTCAGCGGCGCCGGGACCGCGTCCTGGGCCAGCGTGAACTCATGGACCAGCCGGTTGATCTCCTCGGTCGTGACGCCGGGCTGGATGTGCGGCCCGATCATCACCAGCGTCTCGGCCGCCAGCTCGCAGGCCTTGCGCATCTGCCGGATCTCCTTTGGGCTGTGCACGCTGTACCGGGCCATGGCATCTCCACTGGGAGGAGGCGTGGACGCGAAGGCCGACCCGAGGGGGTCGGCCGAGCGAATGCGAGGAGCGGGCGCTCAGAAGGCCCGGCTGCCGCGCTCGAGCTGCTCTGCCTGGGTCTTGCAGTCGATGCAGACCCGGGCGACCGGCCGCACCAGCAGCCGCTTGTAGCCGATGCCGACGCCGCAGCTCTCACAGGTCCCGTAGTCGCTGTTGTCGATGCACTCCAGCGCGTACTTGATCTTGCTCAGCATGCGGCGCTCGCGGCCGGCCAGCCGCAGCGAGAAGTCGCGGTCGGACTCGGTCGAGGCCACATCCAGGCTGTCAGCGTCCTGATCGCGCTCCTGGGTGAGGGCGCTGACCGTGGCCTGGCCGGCGCTGAGGAGGGCGTTGGCTTCGTCCACCAGCACCCGGTGGAGGTCGGCCAGCTCTTGCGGCGTGAGGTACTCGTCGGGCGGGAGCTCCGAGGGGTCCTTGACGTGCTCGATCATGTTGGGTGCCTCGCGGGATGAACGGCGCCGCCCTTTAACAGGGTTTCGCGAGGGCGGGAGCAAGGGAAGGCGCCCACCCGGCGCTCGGGACATCACTGCGTACGCACCGACTCCATCCAGGCAAGGTGGGCCTCGAGGGCTTGCGGCAAGGGGTCCTCGATGATGGTCTGGTCGGGCAGCTCGATGGCGAGGGCGTGCAGCCACAAGCGGCCGGGAAAGCCGGGGACCGCGCGGAACCGCGCCGGCGGGTAGCGCTCGTCGCCGACGACGGGGTGGCCCAGGGCCTGGAGGTGACGGCGGATCTGGTGCTTGCGCCCCGTCTCGATGGTGACCTGCAGCAGCGTGAAGGCGCCGATCCAGTCAATCCGCCGGTAGCGCGTGACCGCGGGCAGGGGGCGGCCGCGGCGCTGGTCGGCCAGGGCGTGGCGGATCGTGCCCTTGCGGTGGGTCCGGCCGTGCACCATCACAACGTAGGTGCGGTGGGCCTCATCGCGGGCCAGCCAGCCGGAGACCTCGGCCCGCAGCTCGGGATCGGCGGCGCACAGCACCAGGCCCGAGGCCGGGGCGTCCAAGCGATGGAGCGGCACGGTCCCGACCGGGAGCTCCGGCTGGGCCGCCAGCCAGGCGCACAGGTCGTCCTGGCCGTCGTCGGCAGCCGGGTGGACCCGCAGGCCCGCCGGCTTGTGGACGGCGAGCAGCTCGCCCCAGCTCCCCAACAGGCGGGGGGCTTCGGTCTCGGGGCGAGGGGGCGCGTGGGGGTCGGTCATGCCGCCCGCTAAGCGCGGGAGGGCGCGGCATCAAGGCGCCTGCTGGTCCTGGCCGCCGGCGGAGGTGGCGATCTCCGGCGCCAGGCCGTCGCCGCCCCTGGGCCTCACAGGCATGCACATGGTAGCGGCCTGCCAGCAAGGTCTGGACGTTCTCACCCACCAGGTCCCCCACGTGGCCGTTCTGGGCGTCGAGGCCCGAGCTGTCCACCGGGCTGCCGTCCAGCTCGGTGCAGCCGAGCATCACGGTGCCGTCGCACATGATGCCGTACAGCTCCACCTCGGCCTGACCGGGGGTGCTGGTGGTGTCGAGGCCCAGGTTGACCAGGACGTCCAGCGGCCCCGGGGCTGCCATGTGGTGGTGGTACGTGCCCTCCTGCTGGGGGTGGCCGCTCCACTCGTCGAAGGTCCACTGCTCTTCCAGGATGTCGTCGCCGGGTGCCGCCGTGGCGTCGAAGAGGGCCACGCCGTCCAGGGTGATCCCCGCCGGCCCCAGCGGGTACTCCAGGCTGGAGCTGCCTGCCTGGCGATCGACCAGGTCGGCGGTGACGGTGATGCCCAGGGAGACCGGCGCGATGGGGATCCGCAGGGTGATGTCCTGTGCCACGAGCTGGTTGGGGTTGGGGTGGTAGTCGCCGCCGCGGTCGTCCCAGTCCTCGAAGCCGGGGGCTCCCTCTCCGTAGGAGTAGCTGGGGTGCGGGGGCAGGTCGGAGGTGTGCATGACGACGACGTCGCCATCGACCGACAGGTCAGCACAGCGGAAGTAGCGCGAGAAGAAGGTGGGCACGTCCTCGCTGACCGAGCCCCCGCAGCTCGCCAGGCTGGGCACACCGGTGCTGCCGCTGTCGCCGCTGTCGCCGCTGCAGCCGCCGAGCAGGGCGGCCAGGCCCAGGGAGAGGGGGAGGGAGCGGGGGAGGGGAAGGGAGCGGAAGACGGGAGAGGGGAAGAAAGCGGGAGAGGGGGCGGGAGCGTGCGCGGGACGGAAGAGCAGGGGACACAGGACCTCCGGGGTGCGCGAGGGGGAAGCAGGGAGTGTGCCAGCGCAAGGAGCACCATGGGGCCTGGATCCTGGTGGAGCGCGGTGCGGGGCTCGCAGCCGTGGGCCTGCGAAAACGGCAGCCCCGCCGCGTGCGTGGTCCGGAGTGCCGGTCAGTATCTGACCGATTCCGGCGTTGCGGCACCCTGGACCCGGGATACCCTCAGGCCTCCGAGGAAGCCGTGACCGACGATCCCATCGCGCCCGTCGAAGCCCTGGACCCCGTCCTGCCCACCCCCGCGGCCATGCAGGCCGTGGTGGATGGCGCCAAGGCCCGGGCTCGGGCGCTGGACCAGCTGGCCCGGGCCGGCGACGACCCTGCCGCGCTGCGCGGGGCCCGCGCCGCCCTCGACAAGGTGGGCGCGGACGACGCCGACGCCGTGGTGGCCCAGGTCGACGCCTGGCTGGTGCACGAGCAGCAGACCCGTCGCTCGCGCCTGGCCCGGACCCTGCGGGAGCGCTGCCAGGCCCAGGGCCTGGAGCTGGTCGTCATCACCCGCGAGCCCCTGGAGCTGCGCATCGCCCCCCTGGGCCTGCGGGTCGACGTGGAGCGGGACCGGGTCGAGCTGACCTTCGGCCAGCAGGTGCTGGAGACCTGCGCCGCCCAGGCCGACGCGGTCCTCGCGGCCCGCCAGCGGGCGCTGGACTGGCTGGAAGAAGGCTCCATGGAAGCGGTGCGCCTGCACGGCGCCCTGCTCCAGGCCTGGCAGCTGCTCTCGGGCACCGACTGGGTCGAGCTCTCCGACCTGCTGCCGCACCTGGCCCTGGGCCTGCAGGACGAGCGCTTCCGCCGCGACCCGGTCGCTCGCAACTTCCGGCCCTACCCGCGGGCCCGCCTGGCCTGGGACCTGTGGCGCCTGCGCCGCGAGCGCGCCCTGTCCGTGGACGGCTGGCGCCTGAGCCTGGGCCCGGCGACCGGGGGCTCGACCCGGGACAAGCGGCGCGTCTACTGGTTGGAAGACGACCAGGGCCGCGGCCAGTACTACCTGACCCTGCGCTTCACGCGCGACGGGGAGCGCGCCGATGGCTGAGCCCACGCCGGCCCTGGCTCGACAGATCCTCCAGCGGGTGGGCGAGATCGGCCAGCCTCCCGAGGTCGGAATCGAGCACCTCAACGTCGGCAACGAGACGCTGCTGCGGGTGCTGGACCGCGAGTACCTGGCCCCCATCGCCGAGCTGGGGCGGGGCTCCTCCTTCAAGCTGGTCCAGGCCTACTTCGGCGGCGGCAAGACGCACTTCCTGATGTGCGTGCGGCAGCTCGCCTGGCAGCGCGGCTTCGCCACGGCGCTGGTCGGCCTGAGCCCCGATGAGTGCCCCTTCGACGACCCGTACCGCATCTACCAGGCCGTCGCCCGAGAGCTGGCCTGGGCCCCCCGGGACCCGCTGGTCCCGCCGGCCCGCGGCATCGAGCAGGCGCTTCGGGTGGCGCTCGAGGAGCGCCGGGCCCAGGTGGACGACGACACCCTGCGGACCTGGGTCGACCAGGAGCTGCGCCGCCACCCCGTCGACGCCCCGAGCTTCCGCTCCGCGGTCCGCGCCCTGCTGCTGGCCATGCTCGACGGCGACGTGGAGACCGAAGAGCTGGCGGCTGCCTGGCTGCGCGGCGAGCCCGTCACGGCGCAAGAGGTGCGCCACCTCGGCATCCGAGAGGCCATGAGCCGGACCAACGGCTTCCGCATGCTGCGCAGCCTGTGCCAGGTGCTGCAGGCGGTGGGCTCGCCCGGCCTGCTGCTGGGCTTCGACGAGCTGGACCGCAACCTCTCCCTGCCGCCCCGACGGCGGCGGGCCGTGGCCGACCACCTGCGGCAGCTCATCGATCTGTGCGGGCGTGAGGCCCTGCCGGGCCTGCTCTGCTTGTATGCGGTGCCCCCCGAATTCATGCGCCACGTGGTCACCGAGTACCCGGCCTTGCAGCAGCGGCTCGAAGGCCCGGCCTCCTTGTCTGAGCGCAGCCCCCAGGCCGCGGTCATCGACCTGGAGCGCCTGGACCTGTCGGCAGAGGAGCTGCTGGTGCGCATCGGCCAGCGCCTGATCGCGCTGTTCCGCCTGGGGCGTGACCCCGACATCGACCCGGTCCTGCAAGAGCGCAACCTGCGGGCCCTGGCCGAGGAGATCCTGGCCGGCTCCTTCGAGGTCGCGCACCGGCGGGCCTTCGTGAAGGCGGCGGTGGACCTGCTGCACCGGCAGAGCGCCGACCCGCACCCGGTGGTGCCCGGCGAGCTGGCCGAGCTGGCCGGCCAGGGCGGACAGGTCGTCGTACTGCGGCAGGCTGATGGCTTTGAAGACTTCTGAGCCGCCGGCCCTGGTGGCCGGAATGCGGGTGCAACACGCCAGCCTGGGGCCGGGCGTGGTGGCGCGCGTGCTCGACGGCGGGCGGCGGGCGCTGGTGCGCCTGGACCACCGCCCGGCGGTGCCCGCGGTGGTCGACGCCGCCACCCTGACGGCGACCTCGCCGGCCCCAGTCGCGCTGGCGCCGCCCCCTCGGGCCCAGACCGAGGACCCGCCCGATCGCCAGACCCTGGAGGCCCTGCGCATGGGGGTCGTGCCCGTGCGTGGGCTCGAAGCCCTCACGGTGGGGCGCCAACACGAGCAGGGCCGCATCGCCGACCTGCTGGACCAGGGGCGGGGCATGGTCGTGATGTCGGGGGGCTACGGCACCGGCAAGACCCACCTCGTGGAGCTGGCAGAAGCCGCCGGCCTGCACCGCGGCTTCCTGGTGGCCCGGGCGACCTTCGACCCGGTGGAGGTGCCGCCCAGCCACCCGCTGCGCCTCTACGCGGCCCTGCTGCGGGATCTGCGCTACCCCGGTAGCGCGGGGCACGGCCTGCGCCCGCTGCTCGAGGCCCTGGGGGATCGCCCCAGCCACCTGGTGGGGCCCCAGGCCCACCGCTGGCTCAGCCCGGCGCTCTTCGCGGTGCAGCACGCTGGTGAAGCCCTGGCCAGCGATGTGCTGGACTTCGTCCAGGGCCAGGTCCACGACGACCACCGGGAGCTGTCGCGGCAGCTGCGCCGGCTGGGCTTCCGGGGCCCGGACATGCTGGGCCTGCCCGACTACCGCACCTTCGGCCAGATCATGGCCCACCTGCTGGGGGGCCTGGCCTCCTGGGCCCGGGACGCCGGGCACTCCGGCCTGCTGGTGCTCCTGGACGAGGCCGAGTACCTCGACAGCCTGGGCAGCACCTCGCGCGAGATGGCCGAGAACGTGCTGCGCTACCTGGCCATGGCGGCCCTGCCGCCCGAGCTGCTGGCCTTCGAGGAGGACGCGGTCTACCGGGGCGGCCAGCCCGCCCACCGCGCGATCTCGCCGCGCTTCCAGCCCGACCAGCCCCTGGCCGTGTTGTGCGCCTTCACGCCCAACCCACAGGTCGACCGCGTGCTGCGCCGCACCCTGCTCGACCCCGGCGCGTGCCTGAGCCTGGAGCCCATCCGCCCCTCGCTGCTGCCGGTGCTGGCCGAGAAGGTCTTCGGCCTGGTCAAGGCGGTCCACCCCAGCCTCGACCCGGCCCCCGAGCACCGGCAGCGCGTGAGCCGGGCGCTGGACGCGGCCTTCCGCAGCGGCCGGGTGGAGACGACCCGCCAGGCGGCGCGGCTGGTGGTGGAGTTCTGGGACCTGTACCGGCTGGATCCGCAGCGCGCCCTGCGGGCCCTGCACGCCGCGTCGTGACGCCGGAAGCCTACCGCCTGGCCCACCCGCGCCTGTATGGCGCGCTCATCGCCCGGCACGGCGGTCCGAACGAGGTGCAGCTGGCCGCTGCCGCGCCGCTCATGGACGGCGCGGACGTGTTGCTGTGCGCCCCGACCGCTTCGGGCAAGACCGAGGCCTGCCTGGTCCCGCTCTGCGAGCGCCACCTGCCGGCGCGCCCCGACGCCAGCCCGCGCGTGCTGGTGGTGAGCCCGACCCGGGCCCTGGTCAACGACCTGGCCCGGCGCCTGTCGGATCCGCTGGAGCGGGTGGGCATCGAGGTGGGGCGATGGACCGGCGACCACCACGACGGGGGGCGACCCCAGCCCCTGACGGTGCTGACGCCCGAAGCCCTGGACAGCCGCCTGGCCCGGACGCCGGCCCTGCTCGACCAGGTGGGCGCCCTGGTCCTCGACGAGCTGCACGTGCTGGACGGCACGGTGCGGGGCGACCAGCTCCGGGTGCTCGTGACCCGCCTGCGGGGGCGGCTGGCCGCGGGCCACCGGCAGCTGCAGGTCGTGGGGGCCAGCGCCACCGTGGCCGAGTCGGCCGAGATGGCGGCCCGCTACCTGCTGCCGGGGGCGACGGTGGTGACGGTGGGCGAGCGGCGCACGGTGAAGGCCCGCATCGTCCAGCAGCGGGATCCCGCGGCGGTCGAGGCCAAGCTGCTGGGCCTGGCCCGGCTGGGCTTCCGCAAGATCCTGGCTTTCAGCGACACCCGCGAGGGGGTCGAGGCCCTGGCCCGCCACCTGCGGGGGCGTCCACCCTTCGGGCACGCGGTCCTGGCCCACCACGGCAGCCTGGCCCGGCGCGTCCGGCTGCAGGCCGAGGAGCGCTTCCGCACCGCCCCGGTGGCGCTGTGCGTCGCGACCAGCACCCTGGAGGTCGGCCTGGACATCGGGGACGTCGACGTGGTCGTGCTGATCGGGCCACCGCCGGACGTGCCCTCCATGCTCCAGCGCGTGGGGCGCGGGGGCAGGCGCGGGGATCACAACGTGGCCCTGGTCTGCACGGCGGGGCCCTTCGAGGCGCTGTGGGCCCGCACCCTGCTCGATGCCCAGGCCCGGGGCGCCTGGCTGGTCGACCGGCCCCAGTTCCATCCGGGCGTGTTGGTCCAGCAGGCGCTCAGCGTCGCGGGCCGCCGGCGAGGCGGCGTGGACCCGGCCGCCCTGCACCGACGCCTGCCGCCGGACCTGGCCGCGGACTGGCCGCCCGAGCGCCTGGCGGGCCTGCTGTACCGGGCGGTCGAGAAGGGCTGGCTGCTCCAGGTCGGGGCGGGCCCGAGCTGCGTGCTGGGCGAGAAGGGGGAGCGGGCCTGGTCCCGGGGCGAGATCCACGGCAACCTGGGGGTGCGCGAGTCGGTGTCGGTGGTCGACGGCATGACCGGCGAGACGGTGGGCGAGGTCGCCGCCGGCAGCGAGGACCGGGTCAGCCTGGGGGCGCGCGGTCGGCGCGTGCTGATCCAGGGCGAGGGCCGGGTCGTGACCGAGGCCGGACGGGGCGTGGGCATGCCCTCCTTCGGCGGGGGCGCTGCCCACCCGGTGTCCGGCGCCCTGGCCCGGGCCCTGCTGTTCCGGGTGGGGGTGCGGCCCCCCTGCCGCGTCCTGCTGGACGGCGGCGAGACGGTCTTCCACGGCCTGGGCACGGCGGGCGGGCTGCTGCTGGCCCGCGTTTTCCAGCGCAGCAAGCTCAAGGTCCGCCACGCCGGACCCCTGGCCCTGGTCCTGGAGGGCGCCCCCCTGACCGGGGCCACGCCCAGCGTCGCGACGGAGCGGTGGCCCGTGCCCGGCCGGGTGGGCACGGCCCTGGACCTTCACCACGCCGGCCTGGCCCGCAAGCTCGGCATGGGGGCCCTGCACGGCGCCCTGCCCGACACCGAGCAGCGGCAGGCGGTGGCCCTGCACTGCGGGGCGGCCCACGTCGAGCAGCTCCTGGCGGCCGGGCTGCCCCCCCTGGTGGAGCCCACGGACGCGGCACTGTGGGACGAAGCCGCGTGGAGGTAGAGCGGACAGCCGCCACCGCGGCGCTTAGAGGGACAGGAGCCCTGCAAACCGACGGACGAGGCCCGATGTCCCAGCCCGCACCGCCGCCAGCGCCAGATCCGCCGCCAGCGCCAGATCCGGACCTGCTGCGGGCGGCCCTGGCCCTCCTGGATCCCTACGGCGCCCACCCGGCGACCGGCCCGATCCACGACCCGCTCTACGAGCTCCTCCAGGACGGGGACCCCATCCACATCGACCCGCTCCGCCGCGCCCTGCTCCGCCACCGCGACCACCCCGCCGGCGCCGCCATCCGGCAGCTCCTCGCGGGCAGCCTGGGCCTTCCGGACCGTGGCCTGGCCGAGGTGTTGACCGAGCTGGGGCCCTGGTCGGCCGAGGACCCCCTCGAAGAGGTAGAGCTGCGGCTGCGCACGGCCCTCCGCGAGCGCGTCGCCTTGCAGGAGCGCTTGTCCTTCCAGGCCCAGGACCTGGCCCGCGCCACGCGGGTCGCCGACGCGTTGGCCCTGGTGGGCGCCTTGCTGGCCGTCGCTGCCGTGGTCGGCTGGCTGGGCGCGCTGGGCCTGTGGTCCATCGAGTGGATCAACCCGCCGGCCCCGTCGGCCACCGCGACCAGCCCCTCCCAGGATGCCCCGGCCAAGGAGCCCATCCGATGATCCCGAACAACGCCATCTTCACCTTCCGCGCCTTCGGGATCCCGGTGGAGATCGGCATGACCGCCCTCCTGCTGGTCGGCTTCCTGGCGCTGAGCGCGGGGCGCGGCGGCACCGCGGGCCTGGTCCACGGGCTGGCCTACGCCATCGTGCTCGTCGTCTCGATCCTGGTCCACGAGCTGGGCCACGCCCTGGTCGGCGCGCGCCTGGGCCTGCGGCCGCAGCGCATCGTGCTGCACGGCTTCGGCGGCTTCTGCGAGTACGGCAGCCGGCCCCAGCCGCGCCAGGGCGTCGTCTCTTCCCTGGCCGGCCCGGGGGCCGGGCTGGTGCTGGGGGGCCTGCTCGTGGTCGTGCGCCTGCTCCTGGGCGCGCGCATCCCGGACTCGGTCCTGAGCCTGGTGGACGCCGGGATCTTCATCAACCTGTTCTGGAGCCTGTTCAACCTGCTGCCCATCTTCCCGATGGATGGTGGGCAGGTGCTCTGGTACGCCCTGCGGATCCGGCTGTCGCCGGCTCGCGCCGACAAGATCGTCCGCTACGTCTCGATCCCCGTGGCGGTGGTGGCGGGGCTGCTGGGCTACCTGGCCGGCTTCGTCTTCATCCCGCTCATCTGCTTCTTCGCCATCGCCCGCCTGCTGCGGCTCTGAGGCTGCGGCTCTGAGGCTGCGGCTCTGAGGCTGCGGCTCTGAGGCTGCGGCTCTGAGGCTGCGGCTCTGAGGCTGCGGTCCTCGCAGCTGGCCCTCGGTGGGCCCTCGCGCTACGTCGCCCACCTCGGGTGTCTCCTGGAGCTTGCATGCCGTCGATTCGACGTCAGATCCTCGTGGCCGCGCCCCCTCGGCGTGTGTGGAACGCGCTGACCACGGCAGAGGGTCTGTCCCAGTGGTGGGTGGATGAGGCCCGCATCGAGGGCCGCAAGGGTGGCCGGGTCGTGCTGGGCAGCCAGGACGCGGAGGGTGAGCCGGTCGAAGACCGCGGCCTGATCCACACCTGGCGACCGACCAGCCACCTCGAGATCGCCTTCGACCGCATCGGCACCGGCGGCCTGGCGGGCACCCACCTGGCCTTCCAGCTCGCGATGGACGGGGACGAGACGCGGGTCTCGCTCGTGCACAGCGGCGAGCTCCTCGACGACGCAGAGGCCTATGCCTCCCTCGACAAGGAGTGGCGGCAGGCGCTCACGGCCCTGCAGACGCTCCTCGACGCTGCCTGAACCCCTCGGCCTGAACCCCTCGGCCTGAACCCCTCGGAGGATCCCATGCCCGACTTCGGTCCCAGCGGCCTCGGCGGCCTGATGGCCGGCTTCCAGCAGCAGGTGGAGCGCCTCCAGGAGGAGGCCGCAGCCACCGAGGTGACGGGCAGCGCCGGCAACGGCCTGGTCGAGGTGGTCGCCAATGGCGCCCAGGAGCTGCTGCGGGTCCGCATCCAGACCGACGCGATGGAGGATCGGGAGCTGCTGGAGGACCTGGTGGTCGCCGCAGCGAATGAGGCCCTGCGTAAGGGCAAAGAGGTCATGACCAGCAAGATGGGCGCCTTGACCGCCGGCCTGCCCCTGCCGCCGGGACTGCTGGGCTGAGCGCCGACACGGGCCAGGCGGACGCAGCGCAGGCCGCGTCGACTGCCGCCGCATCGACCGCCGCCGCGTCGATGGTCAGCACCGAGGCGGTCTCCTGGCTCATCCCCGTCCGGGACGGCGCAGCCACCCTGGGCGTCGCGGTGCGCAGCGCCCTGGACGAGTGCGGCCCGGCCGACGAGGTCGTGGTCGTCGATGACGGCAGCTGCGACGCGCCGGCGTCGGTGCTGCCCGCCGATCCGCGGGTCCACCTGCTGGTGCAGCCGCCCGCGGGCATCGTCGCGGCCCTGGAGGCCGGCCGGGCGCGCTGCCGGGGCACGCTCATCGCCCGCCTGGACGCGGACGACCGGGCGCTTCCTGGCCGCATCGCCGCCCAACGCGCCGCCCTGGCGGCCGATCCCAGCCTGGCGGCCGTCGGAGGGCGGGCCCGGGTCCACCGCGACGAGGGTGCGGTGCCCGAGGGCATGGACCGCTACGTAGCCTGGGTCAACGGCCTGACGGACCGACAGGCGCTGGCCCGCAACGTGCTGGTCGAGAGCCCGCTCTTTCACCCGGCGACGACCCTGCGGGCTGCGGCCCTGGCCCAGGTGGGGGGCTGGCGGGCCGGCGACCTGCCCGAGGACTACGATCTGTGGCTGCGCCTGGTGGCGGCCGGCTGGGGGCTGTGCAACGTGCCCGTGGAGGTCGTGGACATCGCGGATCGGCCGGCGCGCCTGACCCGCACGGATCCGCGCTACCGCCGCGCCGCCTTCACGGCCCTCAAGCAGGCCCACCTGGCGCAGACCCGCCTGCGCGAGCCGGCCCGGGTGGGGCTGTGGGGCGCGGGGCGCACCGGTCGCCCCTGGCTGCGCTGGCTGCGCGCCGAGGGGCACGAGGTCTGCGTCCTGGTCGATGCCTTCGCCCGCGGGGAGCGCCAGGGCCTGGCCGTGTCGGCACCCGAGGCCCTGGTCGGCCAGGACCTGGACCTACTCCTGGTCGCGGTCGGCGCCCGGGGCGCGCGCGACGAGATCCGGGTCCGCCTGGCCCGGCTGCGACCCGACCTCGTGGAAGGGGTGGGGTGGCTCGCTCTAAGCTGAGCCCTCCTCCTGGTCGGATCCTGCATCGTGCGCCGCGTCCTCCCCCTCCTCCTGCCCCTGTGTTGCGCCTGTCAGGCACCCTTCGACGTGAACCGCAAGGACCTGGGCCCGTTCCGCATCGCAGCCGTGGGTGTGCAGGACGGGGTGGCGCGCGCCGCCATCTGGAGTGGGCTCGGCGCCTGGCACGAGGTGGCGCCGACCCTGAGCTGGAGCCTGGACGGGGCGGAGCTGGGCCAGGGCTGGGACGTGGCCGTGCCCGGTGCTGGGACGCTGGACCTGGTGGTCACCGACAGCGAGGGGAACCCGCACGAGGCGCAGCTGAGCGTGGCCGAGCCGCTGCCGGCCTTCACCGTGACGCGCGCCGCGGTGGACCTGGGGGAGGACCTGTCCATCGACGCCCGCCGTGCCGCCAGCGAGAGCCCCGTCGATGGCAGCGTCGCGGCCGACCAGGCCGAGCGCCTGCGCCTGGTCTGGCCCGAGGGCACCGACACCTCGGCGGGCAGCACCCGCTGGATGAGCGCAGGGGGCGAGGGGAGCCTGCTGGAGCTGGAGACCTTCGCTGCCGACGTGCTGGCCCAGGAGGTGGTCTTCGACAAGGGCGAGGTGGTGGAGCGCACCGACAGCGGGCCGGGCATCTACACGCAGCTCGCCCTGGTGATCGACGGCCAGGGCGGCAATCGCTGGTCCTGGGTCGACGCGGCCATCGGCGTCGACCAGGCGCTGGTCCAGCACGAGGACCGGCTGCTGCCCCTGGACATCGACACGGGCACCGGCCTGGTCGCCGTGACCTTGAGCCAGGCCGATGACCTGTGGGGCATCGCGGCCACCGACCCCGTCCCGGTGACGGACCTGGCCGAGCAGGAGCCGCTGGCCTGTGCGCCCGCCGGGCTGCCCTTCCGCCTGGCCTGGGTGGTCGAGGGGCGCTGCCCGCGACCCGAGGTGTTGGGCGCCCGCGTCGTGCTGGAGCTGCGGTGATCCCTGGCCTGCTGACCATGGCGGCCCTGGTGGCGCCTGCGCGGGCCCTGCCGCTCCAGGTAGAGGTGCACGAGCGGGGCAGCGGGGCCCTGGTCTCCGGCGCCTGGATCACCGTCGAGGGGCGGCGCGTCGAGGCCCCCGACGGCACGGCCACCCTGGATCTGCCGGCGGGCAGCCACCTGCTGGAGGTGGCCTCGCCCGTGCATGCGCCGGTCGAGATCGGCGTGGAGCTGCCTCGGGACCAGGTGCTGCGCCTGTACCTGCGGGCCGACCTGGCCCCGATGGAGGTGGTGGTCGAGGCCCGCCGCCTCTCGCCCCACGTCTCGCGCCAGGTGCTGGACCGCGAGCGCATCGACAAGACCCCGGGGGCCTTCGACGACCCGATCCGCCTCATCCAGTCCCTGCCCGGCGTGGCCGTCACCCGGGAGTTCAGCCCCCAGGTCGGCCAGGTTGCGCTGCGCGGCGCGCCCACCGAGCAGTCGCGCTTCTACGTCGACGGCGTCGAGCTTCCCTACCTCTACCACTTCGACCAGTACGCCAGCGTCGTACCCAGCCGGGCCTTGGACGAGGTCGCGGTCTACCCCTCGGCCTTCGGGCCGGCCTACGGGGACGCGGTCGGGGGCGTGGTCGCGGCCCGCACCCGGGCCCCCGAGACGGACCGGGCCCACGGCTCGGTGGACCTGAACCTGATCATGGCGGGGGCCCAGGCCAGCACGCCGGTGGGTGATCACCTGGCCATCAGCGCCTCGGCCCGCCGCAGCTACCTGGACCTGGTCTCGGGCAGCGACGACCAGTACACGGTCTGGCCGGTCTTCTACGACTTCACCGGTCGCGTCGACTGGAAGCCCACGGTGGACCACAGCCTGTCGCTGATGACCCTGGGCGGGGGGGACAGCTACAGCCGCTACGCCGGGGACACGGCGAGCCTGGACCCGCTGCAGGCCGACGCCGAGTCGGTCTTCCACAGCGACCGGGACTTCCAGGTCGTGCTGCTCCAGGCCCAGGACCAGACCGGGAGCGCGGTCCTGCACACCGTGGTGAGCGTGGTGAACGATCGCTTCGGTGGCACCGTCGCGGGTGCCGCCGCCGAGCGGCGCGCCGTGCAGCGCCTGGCGCTTCGCCACGAGAGCGACGTGGTGCTGGGCCCCCACACCCTGGCCCTGGGCGGGGACGGGCAGCTCGAGCGCGTGGGGCTCCAGGTGCAGACCGACCGCCCCTGGCCCGAGCTGGAGGGAGAGGCGCCGCTGCTGGTGCAGGGCGTGGCCATGCACCAGGCGCCGAGCCGGTGGGCCGGGGGGCTGTGGGCCGAGCCCCGCCTGGCCCTGGGGCCGGCGACGGTCCAGACGGGCCTGCGCCTGCAGGGCGACAGCTCGGTGCAGGCCGGACCGGCCCTGGATCCGCGGCTGACCGTGCAGGTCGCGCTGCCCCATGACCTGCGCCTGCGCGGCGCGGCCGGCCTGTACAGCCAGGCGCCGCCCCTCGACGACCCGGTGCCGGGCACGGCGGCGCGGCCCTGGACCCGTGCCCTCGACGGGGTCCTCGGCGCCGACCTGGCGCTGGCCGGCCGCCTGGAGCTGGCGGTGGAGGGCTGGGCGCGTCGCGGCTGGACCGGCGCCAGCCTGGCGGAGGCGGGCCTCGCGCCAGCAGCCGACGGGCCGGTCTTCTCGGCGGAGGGCGTGGAGCTGACCAGCCGCTACCGCCTGCGCGAGCGCTTCTTCACCTGGGCCTCGCTCAGCCTGGGCCGGGCCCGAGAGGACGGGCAGGTCACGGCCTGGGACCAGCCCCTGGCCCTGAACCTGGTGGGCTCCTGGACCTTCCGCCCTGGTTGGAACGCCGGCCTGCGCTGGCGCTACGCCTCGGGCACGCCGTACACGCCCATCACGGGGGCGGACTACGACGGCAACGCCGACCAGTACCTGGGGATCCCCGGCGCCGCCTGGAGCGCGCGCATGCCGCCCTACCAGAAGGTCGACCTCCACCTGCAGCGCGACTGGTCGCTGCGCGTCGGCCAGATCTCCCTCTACGTCGAGCTGTGGTGGGTGCCCCCGGGGGCCAACCGCCTGTACCCGGTCTACAGCTACGACTACAGCCAGACCGCCTTCGTCGTGGGCCCCTCGCTGGTCCCCCTCATCGGGATGCGCGCGACCTTCTGAGGCGGCGACAGCAGGCAGCCTGAGGCGGCAACAGCAGGCAGCTGCTCCAGGTGGCTACAGCGTGCGTGCCGCTGGGGCCCCGCCGCCGGTGCGCAGCGCCGCGATCCGGTCGGGCAGCTCGGTGAAGCTCTGCAGGTCGACCCCCCAGGTCCAGGCGGTGCAGCCGGCCAGGCGGGCGCCCCGGGCGTCGCGGTGCGGGTCGTCACCCAGGTGCAGGGCCTGGTTCGGGGGCACGCCCAGCGCGGTGCAGGCGTCGAGGAAGAGGCGCGGATCGGGCTTCTCGACGCCGACCTCGCAGGAGATGCTGGCGTGGTCGACGTGGTCGAGCAGGCCCAGGGCGCGCAGGAGCGGGCGCAAGCGGATGTCCCAGTCGCTGACCAGGGCCACGAGCACGCCGGCGCTGCGCAGCGCGTCGAGGGCCGGGACCGCGCCCTCGGCCAGCACCCAGGCCTCGGGTCGGGCGTAGTGCTGGAACAGCGCCTCGAAGATCTCCGGATCGGTGGTCCCCAGGGCCCGGGCCACGACCCGGCGCCAGAAGGGGCGGCCGTCGCCCGTGTAGCGCAGGCCCCCGTCGGGCGGCCGGGCGTGGGCGAAGGCGTCGTGGAAGGCGGCGCGCACGCGCGGGGCCTCGCGCACCAGGCCCCGGGCGGCGGCGGCGGCGACGTAGGTCTCTTCGACCGGCACCGCGGGATGCAGCAGGGTGTGGCCCACATCCAGGAGCAGCGCGGTCACGGTTCCTCCTGTGCGGCGACGCCCTCGAGGTTGGGGTCCTCGTAGCGCGGCACGGCGCCGCCGGTCCCGCGGCGATGAAGCGCCTCGCCGGCGGGCCAGCCGGCCTTTACGAGCAGCTCGGCCAGGGCCTCGCCGATGATCTGGTGCCCGAGCACGGTGGGGTGCATGTGGTCCAGGAACAGGGCCGGCGCGTCGAGCCCGCTGTCGCGGAAGCGCGCCGGCACGTCCAGCAGCGGCGCGCCTACCCGCCGGGCGGTGTCCTCCATGACCCGCCGGTAGGGCAGCCAGGCGGCGTGTTGGGACGGCGGTCCTGCCAGGTCCTCGTCATTGGCCAGCTCGACGAAGAGCACCTCGGCCCCGTGGACCCGGGCCAGGTCGACCAGAGCCTGCAGGTTGTGGGCGTAGTCCTGGATGGACACGCGCCGGGCGCCCACCTTCTCGGGCCGGCCCAGCATCCAGCCCACCTTGTGCACGGCTTCGGCCCGGCGGCGCACCCGCAGCTCCCAGTCCAGCAGGCGGTAGACCTCGCTGTGGGCCAGCAGGCCACGCAGGCTCGCCACCGGCCCCTCGCGGTAGGCGGCGTAGGCGGTGATCAGGTCCCGATCGACGAAGCTGTCGAAGTTGTTGTCGGACCACAGGTTCGCGACGACCACCAGGTCCGGCTGCAGGGCCAGGCCCCGCATGCGCAGCAGGTTCAGGGTCTGCCAGGTGGCGTAGCCGGGGATCCCGGCGTTGACGGCGTCCACGGGGGGGCCCAGCCGGGCCGCCGCGACCTCGGTGAAGGTGGCGCCGTCCGGCACGCCGTCGCCGTAGACGCTGCTGTCGCCCGTGACCAGCAGGCGCCGGGTGCCGGGGGGCTTGGGCTGGACCGGCTCGGGCCCACGCAGGCCCAGGTGGTTGATGTGGACCTCCAGCCCGCGCTCCTCGCGCACGCCGGGGGCCAGCTCCCACAGCAGGTAGGGGTTGCCTGGCATGTAGGGCGCGCCGGGCTGGTCGGTCGGCGGCGGCGCCTGCCAGGCCTGGAGCTGGGCCGGAAAGAAACGCGGCACCAGGGCCTCGGCCACCAGCCACAGGCCCGTCGCCAGGGCCAGGCCCGCCAGGGCGCGCAGCGGCCAGCAGAGCTGCCGGGGCGGTCGTCGATGGCGCGTGCGCGCGTGGGCCCTCACCGCTCCTTCGCCGGTGCGCGCGCCTCGATGTCCTCCTCGATCCGCTTCAGGTCCTCGCGCGCCGCGGCGTTCTGGGGGCTCAGGCGCAGCACGGTCCGGAAGGCATCGGCGGCCTGCTCCAGCTCGCCCTGGCGCCACAGGACCAGGCCGATCCCGCCGCGGGCCAGGGCCAGGTCGGGGGCCAGCAGGACGGCGCGGCGGAAGTCGGACTGGGCGGACTCGAGCTGGTCGAGATCGTAGTGGGCCCGGCCGCGCAGGTACCAGGCGTAGCCCGACTCCTGGATGCCCAGGGCCTTCTCGGCGGTGAGCAGGCCGGCGGCGGGCTGCTCCTGGTCGAGCTGGAGCTCGGCCAGGTTGAGGTAGGGGCCGGCCTGCTGGCCCTCGCTGAGCTGGATGGCCTTGCGCAGCGCGTCCTCGCCCTCGTCCAGCCGCTGCTGCTCGGCCAGGAAGCGGCCCAGGTTCTGCCAGGTGCGCCAGTCGCGGGGATCGGCGTCGGTGGCCTTGCGCAGGAAGCCCTCGGCGGCGAGCAGATCGCCGCGCGCCCGTGCGGCGCGGCCCAGGCCGGTCAGGGCCGGCACGTCGGCCGGGTCCAGGTCCAGGGCCTGCTGGTAGTCCTCTTCGGCGCTGGTGATCTTGCCGCGGCCCAGCGCGATGTCACCCAGCAGGTCCAGGGGCCGCGGGCTGGTAGGCGCGAGCATGCGGGCGGTGGTGGCGTAGCGCAGGGCGTCGTCCCAGGCCTTGGACGCCAGGCCCTCGGTCCGCGCCCGGTCCAAGGCGGCGCGCGCGTCGCGCAGGTGGGGCTCGATGAGCGGCTCCAGGGTGGCTGCGCCGACCTTGCCGCCCGCAGCCTGCAGCTCGCGGGCCCGGCGGAAGACGGCCTCCATGTTCCCGGTGCTGGCCTCGCCCAGCAGGTGTAGGAAGCTGGCCCGGGCCAGGAGCCGCGCCTGGAGCGCCGCCTGGGGCTCGTCGGGCGCCAGCTCCCAGAGCGCCGCCGGGTCGGCGATGTGGGTGGCCAGCCCGGAGAGGTGTAGGACGGGCCGCTCGGTGAGGGTGGGACCCAGGGCCGTGGGGGAGGGGAGGGCGCCCTGCAGTTCGGCCTGCCAGGCCCGCAGCCCGGCCCCGTCGGCGATGGCCAGGCTGGCCAAGTCCGCCGGCTCCTCGGCGTCGAGGGTGGCCTCCAGGCCCGGTGTCTCGTCCAGGCGCGCCACGAGGCGGCGGTAGGGGATCGGCGCCGCGGTCCCGACCAGGATCAGGCTGTCGGCGCCGAAGGGGGGCAGCCAGGCCTGCACCACGGGGAAGTGGTCGGCGAAGGACGCGGCCTGGGCCGCCGCCGCGCCGTCGGGCAGCCAGCCCAGGTGCAGGACCAGGACGTAGATCCCGTCGGGGGCCAGGCGGGCCCGGACCTGGTCGAGGTGAGCCGGCGTGATGGCGGCGTGGAAGGCATCGGACCAGGGGGCGCGCGAGACCTCGACGATGGCGTCGATCGCCCGGCCGCGGCGCAGCATATCGGCGGGCTGCTCGTCGGCCAGGGCGACGCGGGGGTCCAGCCAGCGTCCTCGCAGCCCGCTGTCCAGGGCCGCCATGCCCCGCACGGCGACCGGCGCAGGGGTGGCCACGGTGATGGTCCCGACCGGGTGGGAGACCAGGCCGGTCAGGGCGCGTCCGGCGTCGTCGCCTAGCACCAGCACCGTGCCCTCACGGGGCGCCAGCAGGCCGACCAGGTGCCCGCCCAGGGTCTCGGCCTCGGCGGCACGCCCCCGGGTCTCGGCGCGCAGGCCGTCCAGCTCCAGGACCATGGGGGGCACGGAGCCGTCCACGGGGCGGCCGCTCGCGGCGTCCCAGCGGTCGGCGGGCACCCGCAGGTCCAGGGCGCCGTGGGCGTCGACCTGGGCCAGCACCACCGCCTCGGCGGCGCGGGCCTGGGCGTCCTGGACCGGCGCCTCGGCCTGGCGCAGCACCGACCACGCGCCCGGCGCCAGGGTCGCGGCCTCGGGGCGGCCGCCGAGCAGCAGCAGCGTCGCCGCCGCCCCGGCCACGGCGAGCCCGCCGACCTGGGCGGGGCGCCACAAGGTCCACAGCAGCGCGCTGCCCGCCACGGCGCCGGCCAGCCACAGCGGCGCGTCCGGACCGGGCATGCCCAGGAGCAGGGCCCCCAGGGGCATGCCCAGCCAGGCGCTGGCCGAGGCCCGCCGTGGTCCCCAGGCCAGGCCCGCCGCCAGGCCCAGGGGCGCCACCAACACGGCCAGGGGCACCAGGCGCAGCAGGGGGGAGGGGAGCAGGCCCGCGTCGGCGGCCCCGCTCAGGACCACCATGCGCGCCACGCCCGGGCCCTTCCACAGCAGCAGCCAGGCCAGCACCACGCTGGCGGCTGCGAGGACCAGGCCGCCCGCGCCCCGGGTGGGGCCCAGGGCGCGGCCCAGGGAGGCGGTGGCCAGGACGACGCCCAGCACGACGAAGGTGCTGGTCAGCGAGGGGTCGGTCATGGCCCGCAGGCCGGCCAGCGCCAGGCCCACGGCCAGGGTGGCCAGGGCCAGGGCCGGCAGCCGCAGGGGACCGCCCTGGTCGCGCGCGCCGATCACGCGGGGCGAGGGGGCGCGCGCGGCGAGGATCAGGGCGACCGCGGCGCCCAGGCCGCTGAGCGCCGGGATCACCTGGCTCGCCAGGGCTGCGCCGAGCAGCGCGCCCACGGCCTCCGCCAGGGGTGCGGGGGCGGTGCGCCGCCAGCTCCGGTCGGCCAGGGTCGCGGCGGGCAGCTGGACGAGCAGGGCCAGGAGCATCAGGAGCAGGTGGTCCGGCGCGCCGCCGAGGGCCAGCCGGCCCACCAGGCGCGCCGTCGGAAGCGCCAGCAGCAGCCCCAGCGGCAGCAGGAAGGCGCCCAGGCCCAGCCGGCGCCGCAGGCCCGGCGACAGTCGGCCCGGCGACAGTCGGCCCGGCGACAGTCGGCCCGGCGACAGTCGGCCCGGCGACAGTCGATCGGCCAACGCGCCGAATGCCAGGGCCAGCGGCACCACCGCGGCGGCCCCCGCCAGGCTCAGGAACGCGCCACCGATGGTCTCTGCGCCGACGCGCAACCAGGCGACAGCAGCCGCAGCGCAGGCTGCTGCTGCAAGCCCGCGCGCCATGTCCGGTCCAGGTCGAAGCATCGGCGCAAGATAGCCAGCGCGGCCGGGAGCGGGTGCCCGGCGCTTCCATCGACAGCGAAAGCTTCCTGATGCCCGGCGGATTGTCGACGCCAGACCGAGCCCGCGTGGGGGCGCTCCCGCCTGGGGACTGCGCTTTCGCCTGCACCTCGCGGGCGCGCGTCTCGGCTTCTCCCTCGCCCCATCGCCATTCGTGCATCGCGATGTGCCTTGACCGCACGCCCCATCCCTTGCTACCAACGGTGCGCTGCCAGCCTCTCCTCTCGTGCCCCCACTCTGGGGCGGTTGACCAGTCAAGCCACGGCTCTGTAGACTCGCCGACCACAGCGGCACCCTCACCCGTGCCAAACTCGCTCCGACCTCCCGATCGCTCGTCCAACGGATTCCCAGATGGCGCTCTTCTCGCGAAGTCGACCCTCCATCGGCCTGGACATCGGGTCCTCGCACGTCAAGCTCATGGAGCTCGACCAGGATCTGAAGACCGGGCGCTACCGGCTGGTCAACTTCGGCATGGCCAAGCTGCCGCCGGAAGCCATCGTCGACGGCGCCGTGATGAACACCAACGTCATCGTGGACGCCATCCGCGAGCTCATCCAGCGCCACCGGGTCAAGACCAAGAACGTCGTCGCCTCGGTCTCCGGCAACTCGGTCATCATCAAGCGGATCAACCTCCCGCAGATGACGGCCGACGAGCTGGAGGAGTCCATCCAGTGGGAAGCCGAGCAGTACATCCCCTTCGACATCAACGACGTGAACATCGACGTCCAGATCCTCGAAGGCGCCAGTGACGACCCCGGCCAGATGGATGTCCTGCTCGTCGCCGCCCGCAAGGAGCTGGTCAACGAGTACCAGGCGCTCATCCAGCAGGCGGGCCTCAAGCCGGTGGCCGTGGACGTGGACGCCTTCGCCATCTCGAACATGTTCGAGCTGAACTACGACCTGCCCCAGGAGTCGGTGGCCCTGGTCAACATCGGCGCCAGCAACGTGAACATCCACGTCCTGCGCCGCGGCATCAGCGCCTTCACCCGCGACATCGCCGCGGGCGGCCGCCAGTTCACCGAAGAGATCCAGCGCACGCTCAACATCTCCTACGAAGAAGCCGAAGCCATGAAGGTCGGCGGCGACGAGCGGGACAACGCCTCGGTGGTGCCCGAGGAGATCGAGCGCGTGCTCGCGAACGTGGGAGAGGCCCTGGCCACCGAGGTCCAGCGCTCGCTGGACTTCTACCTGTCGACCTCGGCCGACGGCGGACTGTCCCGCGTCTACCTCTCCGGCGGTGCCGCCCGGACGCCGGGCCTGGCCCGCGCCATCTCCAAGCAGACGGGGCTCCCGGCCGAGATCGTGGACCCCTTCCGCCGGATCCAGATCGACGAGCGGGCCTTCAACCCCGCCTTCCTCAATGACATCGCGCCGCAGGCCGCCGTGGTAGTGGGCCTCGCGCTGCGGAGGCCGGGCGACAAATGATTCGCATCAACCTGCTCCCCGTTCGGACGACGAAGCGCCAGGAAGCCGTTCGCGGTCAGATCCTCTACGCGGGTCTGGGTGCCGTGGCCATCGTCCTGGGCCTGGTCTTCCTGCATGGCACCATGCTGGTCCGCGTCGCCGCGGCCGACTCGACCGTGACCGAGCTGCGCGCCGAGACCGACCGCATGAAGGCGGTGGCGGCCCAGGCCGAGCAGGCCGAGCAGCTCAAGGCCGACCTCGAGAAGAAGCTCGACGTGATCAAGCGCCTCAAGGCCAACCGCAGCGGCCCGGTCGTCCTGCTCGACCAGCTGGCCGACGCGACGCCCGAGAAGCTGTCGCTGACGAGCCTCGACCAGAAGGACGACAAGATCAAGCTGGCCGGCATCGCCGTCAGCAACGAGGTCATCTCGCAGTTCCTGAGCAACCTCGAGCAGTCCGACACCTTCACGGACGTCTACCTGAACTCCATCGAGCAGACGGACAAGAAGGGCGTGCAGGTCAAGGTGTTCAGCATCACGGCGCGGCAGGTGGTCCCCGGCCTCGGGGACGAGCCGGCGCCGGCGGGTGACCAGGGCAGCAAGGGGGGCGTCAAGCCTGCTCCCCCGGCGAACGCAGGCGCCGGTGAAGAGTAGTCGCGATCAAGCTTTCCCTGGCTGGCGGGCAAGGAGACCCTCGTGAATGCATCTCGGATCTTCGAACAGCTTGGGCGCCTCCCGCGCTCGCAGCGGCTGCTGCTGTTCGGACTCGTCTACGTGCTCATCATCGGCGTGTACGTCGGCCTGCTGTACGTGCCGGCCAGCTCGCACATCTCCGAGCTCAAGGACGAGGAGTCCTCGCTGCTGCAGCAGAAGGCTCAGCTCGAGCAGCGCATCCAGGACAAGGAGCGCTACGAGGTGGAGCTGCAGTCCTTGATGACGGACCTCAAGGAGGCCCTCAAGGAGCTGCCCAACGACCGCGAGATCCCCGGGCTGCTCAAGGGCATCAGCAGCATGGGCAAGAAGGTCGGCCTAGAGGTCCAGAAGTTCCAGCCCCTGCCGGAGAAGAAGCTCGACTACGTGGCTGAGGTCCCCGTCGCCCTCGAGGTGTCGGGCTCCTACCACGAGGTCGCGATGTTCTTCGACCGCCTCTCCAAGATGAACCGGATCGTCTACGTGCGGGACATCGAGATGAAGGACCCCAAGGAAGAAGGCGGGGAGATTCGCCTGAAGGTGACCGGTAACGCCGTGACCTTCCGCTTCCTCAGCGAAGACGAGCTGAAGAAGGACCAGGGCAAGAAGGGCCGAGGAGGTCGGCGGTGAAGCACGGGACGACAAGCGTGGTCGCGGTGAGTCTGGTGCTGTTCCTCGGTGGGTGCGACCTGCTGGTGAGCGGGACCGGCCGGCCCGAGGAGAAGGCGGCACCGCCTCCGGCACCCATGGCTCCGGCCAAGGAGAAGTCGGCGCTGGACCTGGCCATCGAGGCCCAGGACGCCTACGCCTACAACCCCATCGGCAAGCGCGACCCCTTCCGCAGCTTCCTCTCCAATGGAGAGCGCGCGGGTGGGGACGTCCCGACGGGGCCGCTCCAGATGTACGAGGTGGACCAGTACCAGCTCGTCGGCATCGTCTGGGGCGTCGAGCGTCCGCGGGCGCTGGTGCAGGACCCCGATGGGGTCGGGCACGTGATGGAGGTCGGCACCTACATCGGGAAGAACTGGGGCAAGGTCACCCGGATCAGCCCCGAAGAGGTGGTGGTGACCGAGGAATACCAGACCATCCGGGGAGACCTGGTGGTCAACGACATCCGACTGCACCTGCCGGTGTCGGATGGATGAGCGCATGTCCATGACGAACGACGCACGCAGCAGCATCGGGACCACGCGGTCCCCCCAGTCGCCCCTCGTGGGAGGTTCCAAGATGAAGTCGGTGGATCGCATGGCTCGGGGTCTCGGAGTGCTGGCCCTCCTGGCGGGCCTGTCGCTGGCCGCCCCGCCCGCCATGGCCCAGGACAACCAGCTCCAGTCGGTCCAGGTGGTCCCCGGCGACACAACCCAGATCGTCCTCACCCTCGATCACGATGCGGGCGGCTCGGCGGTGAGCACCTTCACCATGAGCGACCCCGATCGTGTGATCGTCGACATCGCGGACGCGAAGCTCGCCGATGGCGTGGGCACCGTGAGCGGCGGCGGCGACTTGGTCGATCGCGTCGAGTCGGAGTCCTTCGACGACGGCAAGGGCATCATCACCCGGGTGCGGATCTACCTGAAGACCGCGGCCACCCCCAAGCTGAGCACCGAGGGGGGCACCATCCGGCTGAGCCTGACGCCCTCGTCGGGCAGCCAGGACGCCATGGGCCAGGCCCTCGCGGCCAGCTCCCGCCCGTCTGGCAGCACCTCCTCTGGCTCGGCCCAGGCGAACTTCACGGTGCCCGGGCAGTACACCCAGGCTCCCGACGCCCAGGGGGGGCAGCCCAGCGGTCCCTGCCTGACCGGCGACGGCTGCAGCGAGGCGGGGGCGCTGCCCTTGGGCCCGCGCCTGCGCTCGCTGGACTTCAACGAGCTCGACGGGGTCAGCCGGGTCGTCATCGGCACCCACGGCACCATGAACTACACCTCGGCCCAGCCGAGCCAGAACCTCATCGTGGTGGACCTGCCCGGCGCGTTTACGCCCCAGTCCCTGCGGCGGGTTGTGGACACGAGCCAGTTCTACTCGCCCATCAGCTCGGTGCGGGCCTACCCGACCAGCACCGGCACCCGGGTGGCCATCAACCTGCGCGAGGGCACGCAGTACACCGTGCGCCCCGGCGGCGACGACCTGATCTACGTCGACGTCACCGTGCCGGCCCACATGCAGGCCGAGGCCCGCTCGGGCACGCAGTCCTTCGCCGAGGTGAGCCCGGCCGGTCCGGCGGATGAGGGCCTCAAGAGCGCCTACGCCAACGAGGTCTTCATCGGCGCGGGCGGCCAGTCGCAGAGCCCGCAGTCGGCCTTCAACCAGGGGGCGGGTGTCGGTGATCCCTCCTCGCTCTTCGGCATGTCGGCCGGCTTCATGGTCGACCAGTCGGCCGGGACCGGCGTCAGCTACACCGGCCGCAAGATCAGCCTGGACTTCGCCAACGCGGACATCCACTCGATCTTCCGCCTGATCTCGACGGTCTCCCGCCTGAACATCGTGGCCGGCGACGACGTGAAGGGCACGGTCACCGTGCGCCTGGAAGACGTGCCCTGGGACCAGGCCTTCGCCGCCATCCTCCAGGCCAAGGGCCTGGGCTCGCAGCGCTACGGCAACATCGTGCGCGTGGCGCCGATCGAGACCATCAAGGGTGAGCAGCAGGCGCGGCTTGAGGCCAAGCGGGCTGACGAGGACCTCAAAGACATCAACATGCTGGTCATCCCGCTCAACTTCGCGACCGCCCAGAAGGTCTCGAAGGAGATCAAGACCCTGCTGTCCACCAAGGGCAGCGTGGACTTCGACCAGAGCAGCAACCAGATCGTGGTCCGCGAGACGGACGACCGCCTGGCCCAGGTCCGCGAGGTCGTGCGCAACCTGGATCGTGTGACGCCCCAGGTGCTCATCGAGGCGCGCATCGTCGAGGCGAGCAGCAACTTCACGCACGCCCTGGGCATCCAGTGGGGCGGCGACGTCGATGTCAGCGCGAACACCGGCTACGCCACGGGGCTGTTCTTCCCCAACAGCATCCGGGCCAACGGCGGTATCGACCCCAAGGACGGCGGGCAGGTCTTCTACACCGAGGCGCAGACGACTCAGAGCCTCATGGTGGACCTGGGCACCGGCGGCGGTTCGACCGGCGCCTTGAACCTGAACCTCGGCTCCATCCCCGGGCTCATCAACCTGGACGCTCGCCTGAGCGCCCTGGAGACCGAGGGCTGGGGCAAGGTGATCAGCGCCCCCCGCGTCACCACGGTGGACAACGAAGAGGCGACGATCACCCAGGGCCAGCGGCTGCCCTACCTGTCGACCAGCGCGGGCGGCACCCAGGTGCAGTTCATCGAGGCGGCGCTTGAGCTGAAGGTCACGCCCCACATCACGACCGATCACCAGATCATCATGAGCGTGAGCGTCTCCAACAACCGGCCGGACTTCGGCAACACGGTGCAGGGCCAGCCCTCGATCCAGATCAAGGAGGCCTCGGCCCGGGTGCTGGTCCAGGACGGCGACACCACGGTCATCGGCGGCGTCTTCGCCACCGAAGAGAGCGAGTCGCAGAGCCGGGTGCCGGGCTTCTCCAAGATCCCCCTGCTCGGCTACCTGTTCCGCAACAGCTCGCACAACAACACGCGCAACGAGCTGCTGGTCTTCCTCACCCCGCACGTCGTCGATCGCGGGCACTGAGCTGGACCGGGGCGTGGCCCTCGGTGGCTTCATGGCCACCGGAAAGTCGACCATCGGGCAGATCCTGGCACCGCGCCTGGGTCTGCCCTTTGTCGATCTGGACGCGGAGATCGTGCGACGAGCCGGCATGGAGATCGCAGGGATCTTCGCGGCTGAGGGCGAGGCCGGCTTCCGGCGCCGCGAGGTGGAGATGCTGAGCGCGCTGCTGGACGGGCCGCCGATGGTGCTGGCGCTGGGCGGTGGGACCCTGCACCACGGCGACAACCTGCTGCGCCTGCGTGCCCGCACCCGCCTGGTGGTGCTGGACCTGCCTTGGGAGGAGCTGTCCCGACGCCTGTCCGCGGCCCCGGGTGAGCGCCCGCTGGCGAGCCAGGCCCAGGCCTTGTGGTCCGCCCGCCGGACGGGCTACCTGGAGGCCGGGCCGGTGGTGGACCTTGCAGGCCTGGGTCCCCAGGCAGCCGCCGCTGCCGTGTTGGAGTACCTGTCGTGCTGATCCCCGTCGAGCTGCTGGGCGACCGCTACGAGATCCACGTCGTCGACCAGGACCTGTCGGGACTGGGGGCCGCGGTCGCGGCGGTCCTGCGCCCGGGACCGGCGATGGTGGTGACGAACCCGGTGGTGGGCGCGCTCTACACCCAGGCCTGTGTCGACACCCTGGTCGGTGCGGGCTTCGCGCCGACCGTGGTGGAGATGCCCGACGGCGAGGTGCACAAGACCGTGCCGACCTGGGCCACGCTGGTCGAGGATCTGCTCGCCGCCGGGCTGCGGCGCACCACACCGGTCGTGGCCCTCGGCGGTGGGGTGACCGGGGACATGGCCGGCTTCGCGGCGGCGACGGCCCTGCGCGGGGTGCCGCTGGTTCAGGTGCCGACCACCCTGCTGGCGATGGTGGACAGCGCCGTGGGGGGCAAGACGGGGGTCAACACCCGCCAGGGCAAAAACCTGGTCGGCGCCTTCTACCAGCCGCGCCTGGTCTACGCCGCGCTGCACACCCTGCGGACCCTGCCGCCCGAAGAGCTGCGCTGTGGCCTGGGCGAAGTGGTCAAGCACGGGGTGCTCTTCGACCCGGAGCTCTTCGCGTTATGCACCACGCGCGCCCGCGCGGCGCGCGACCTGGACGGGGCGGTGATCGCCGAGATGGTGGCGCGGAGCTGTCGGGTGAAGGCCCAGGTGGTCGCGACGGACGAGCGGGAGCTGGGCCTGCGGGCCATCCTGAACCTGGGCCACACCGTCGGACACGCCATCGAGACGGCGGCCGGACACGGGCGCCTGCGCCACGGAGAGTGCGTTGCCATCGGTCTCATCGCCGAGACGCGCTGGGCTGCTGCCCGCGGCGCCTGCTCCGCCGAGGTGGTGGAGCGGGTCGTGGCGGCGGTCGCCGCCCTGGGCCTACCGACCCGGGCGCCGGATCTCTCTCAAGATGCGCTCCTGCACGCCGCAGGCTTCGACAAGAAATCCGCGCGTGGTATGCTCCGGACCGCCGTCGTCGAGGAGATCGGCAACGTGCGCCTGGAGTCTGTTGACCTGAGCGAGCTACCCAAGATGCTCGCGTTCCTCTCGGATTCGCTGGAGACTCGATGATCGCCGCTCTGCTCCTCGCCTCGCTCACTGGCTGCATGCCCAATGGCCTGCAGGCCCCCACGAGCGCGGTCATCGTTGCGCCGGCCTCGGTGAGCCTGTCCTGGGACGAGTCCTTCAATGGCATCGGGGACGGCATCGGCGCCCTCATCCAGGGGGACTTTGAGGTCTACGACACCGACACCGCCCTGCCGCTGCAGAACATCCGCACCGAGATCTTCAGCAACTCCTCGGGCGCTTGTCTGATCCCCGAGGAAGCGGTCCAGGTCGTCGATCACCCCGTGATCCCCGACGGCGCCTCGCTGGCCGACTGCGTGGACGACAACGGCAACTTCGACAACCAGGCCTACGAGTGGTGCGGCTGGACCTACGACTCGATCTCGGGTCAGTACTACGAGTTCAGCACCTCCTACGCCAGCTCCGACGGCTTCTGCCCGAACTACGAGACCGCGGTGACCGATCGCTACGGCCTGCTGCGGGTGTACGTCTACCTGGACGCCCTGGCGACCTCGGGCGACAGCTACGCCAACTCGCAGATCGTGGGCTCGATCGGGTACAGCTCCGACTTCTTCGAGGTCGGGCCCGGCAACAACGACTGATCTGCCGCCCCGGGTTGGCGCGATGCGCATCCTGGTCCTCCATGGACCGAACCTGAACCTCCTGGGCCTGCGCGAGCCGGAGGTGTACGGTCACGCCACCCTGCAGGATGTGGGGCGGCGACTGGACACCCTCGCGGCAGAGCTGGGCGTGGAGCTGGAGCACTTCCAGTCCAACGGGGAGGGGGCGCTCGTCGATCGCATCCACGCTGCGATGGGGCGCTGCCAGGGCGTGGTCTTCAACCCCGGCGGGTACACCCACACCTCGGTCGCCTTGCGGGACGCGCTGGCCGGGACGGCGCTGCCATTCGTCGAGGTCCACCTCTCCAATGTGTACGCTCGGGAGCCCTTTCGGCACCACAGCGTGTTGGCGCCCGTGGCCGTCGGGCAGGTGGCAGGCTTCGGAGTGGAGAGCTACTTGCTAGGCCTGCGCGCCATTGTGGACTGGCTGCGCCAACGGAGCGGCTGATGGATCTGGATCGGGTCGAGGCCCTGCTGAAGCTGATGCACGAGTACGGCGTGGCCGAGCTCGGCTACGAGGACGAGGGCAGTCGTGTCGAGCTGCGGCTCCAGGGAGCGGCGCCGGTCGCGCCGGCTTCGGTGGCGCTGCCGGGCCCTGCGGCGGTGGCACGCTTCGCGGACGGCGGGTCGGCCGCCGAGACCGACACCATCACCATCGACTCGCCCATGGTCGGCACCTTCTACCGGGCCAACAAGCCCGGCGCGAAGTCCTTCGTCGAGGTCGGGGACAAGGTCCACGCCGGCAAGGTGCTGTGCATCCTCGAGGCCATGAAGCTGATGAACGAGCTCGAGGCCGAGGTCTCCGGGACCATCATCGAGATCCTGGTCGACAACGCCAAGCCCGTGCAGTTCGGGCAGGCCCTGTTCCGCATCCGGCCGGACTGATGTTCTCCAAGATCCTCGTCGCCAACCGTGGCGAGATTGCCCTGCGTGTCATCCGTGCCTGCAAAGAGCTGGGCATCCGGACCGTGGCGATCTACTCCGAGGCCGACCGCAACGCCTTGCACGTGCGCTTCGCGGACGAGAGCGTGTGTGTGGGGCCGCCCCCGGCGAACCTAAGCTACCTGCACATCCCCAACGTCGTGACGGCCGCCGAGATCACGGGCGTGGACGCGGTGCACCCCGGCTACGGCTTCCTGGCCGAGAACATCGCCTTCGCCAACTCGCTGCAGGCTCACGGCATCGGCTTCATCGGGCCTTCGCCCGAGACCCTGGCCACCTTCGGCGACAAGCTCTCCGCCAAGGAGGCGGCGCGCCAGGCGGGGGTGCCCCTGCTGCCGGGCAGCGGCGGCTCCATCGACGACATCGAGGAGGCGGTCCGCCTGGCAGAGGGCATCGGCTTCCCCGTCATGCTCAAGGCCGCCTTCGGGGGCGGGGGCAAGGGGATGCGCGTGGTGCGCGACGCAGCCGCGCTGCGGCGGGCCTTCGAGCTGACCAGCGCCGAGGCCGAGGCCGCTTTCGGCAACGGCGCGCTGTTCCTGGAGCGCTTCCTAGAGACGCCGCGCCACATCGAGATCCAGATCGCGGGCGACGGTGAGGGCAACGCCGTCCACCTCGGTGAGCGTGACTGCTCGATGCAGCGACGCCACCAGAAGATCATCGAGGAGGCGCCGGCCGCCGGGCTCTCTGGCTCCCTGCGCCAGCGCATCCGCGACGCGGCGGTGCAGATCGCCCGTCACACCCGCTACCGCACCGTGGGGACCTGCGAGTTCCTGGTCGAGGGCGAGGAGTTCTGGTTCCTGGAGGTCAACCCGCGCATCCAGGTGGAGCACCCGGTGACCGAGCAGGTGACCGGGGTGGACCTGGTGCACCTGCAGCTCCGGCTGGCCGCGGGCGAGCCGCTGCCCTTCACCCAGGAGCAGGTCCGCATCACCGGACACGCCATCGAGGTCCGGGTCAACGCAGAGGACCCCTGGACCTTCATGCCCTCGCCGGGCAAGGTCACGGGCTACCACGCGCCGGGCGGGCCGGGAATCCGCATCGACTCGGCGATCCACGAGCAGGCCTACGTCCAGCCGTACTACGATTCGCTGGTGGCAAAGCTCATCGTCACCGCCTCCGACCGCGACGCGGCCATCCGGCGCCTGTCCTGGGCCCTGGACGAGTATGTCGTGGAGGGCATCCGCACGACGTTGCCCCTGCAGCGCGCGCTGGTGGCAGACCCGGCCTTCCGGGAGCTGAGGTACCACACCCGCTTCATCGACGACTGGCTGGCGGCGCGTTCGCGCTGATCGGCTCGAGGCGGCGGCGCACCCACCCGGACCGACCGAGGGCACCGTGAATCGCGACAAGCTAGAGCAGGAGGCCATCCAGCTCATGCAGCGGGGTCAGGCCGAGAAGGCCCTGGACCGCTACCTGAACATCCTGCGGATGGACCCCAAGGACCGCCGCATCCGGCAACGGGTGGCCGAGGTGTACCTGAGCCTGGGCCGCAAGGCCGAGGCGTTGCGCCACCTCACGGACGTGGCGCGGGGGCTGGCCTCGGCCGGCCAGGAGCGGGCCGCGCTCAGCGTCTTCAACCAGGTCATGGACCTGCGCCCCGACGACCACGAGCTGCGGGCCGAGCTGGCCCAGGCCTACCAGGTCCTCGGCCGACGCCCCGAGGCTCGCGAAGCCTGGGAAGAGGCCTTTCGCCTGGTGGACCGCCGGGACCCGGTGGCCGCCATCACCTACGCCCGCGCCGTGGCCCGCCTGGCGCCGGCCGAGGTGCCGCTCCAGGTGCGGGTCGCCGAGCTGCTGGAGGCCAGCCGCAAAGAGGACGAGGCCTTTGACGCCTGGGTCGCACTGGGACGCGAGGCGCGTCGCTTCGGCCGGGCCGATGACCAGGGGCGCTTCCTGGAGCGGGCCCTCAAGCTGCGCCCTGACGACATGGACACCCTGCTGAGCGCCGCCGAGGCGCGCATCGTCCAGGGTGAGGCCCGCACGGCCCTGACCCACCTGCAGCGGGCCTATGGGCAGGACGCCCGCAATGTGCGCCTGCTCACCCTGCTCGGGCGGGCCCTGGCCAAGCTGGGGCAGCTCGACAAGGCCCGCAAGGTGTGGATCCAGGCGGCCCGCCGCCACGCCGAGACCGGAGATCGGGACGCCCAGGTCGACGCCCTGCGCAACGCCCTGGAGTGCGGCCCCGACGACCCCCGTCTCAAGGCGGAGCTGGAGACGGCCGACGCCGAGGCCCGACGCTTCCGGGTCCGCCTGGACGAGCGGGAGTGGGCGGCGCCCCGGGACGAAGCCGAGGTGGCGTGCATCGTGAAGGCCCAGACCCTGCGCCGCTACGGCTTTCCTGACCGCGCCCGGCAGGTGCTGGAGGAGGCGGGGCCCGCGGTGCGCGAGAGCCTGTCCTGGCGGGTGCACATGGCCGAGCTGCTCGTCGCAGCGGACGAGGCTGCGGCCGGCGTGGCCCTGCTTCGGGACCTGGCCCCTGCCGATGCCGTCGCCCAGGTGGAGCTGCGCGACCGGCTGGAGGTGCTGGGCGTCCCGTCCACACCAGCCAGCGCAGAGCCAGAGCACGAGGAGCTGGTCGACGACGAGCCCACCGACGGTGGGGAGGTCGAGGCCGTGGGCGCCCTGACCCCTCGGAGCGCGAGCGCGAGCTCGAGCTCGTTCCTGGACGACGCCGACGCCTCCATCTCGGGCACCGGCTTCACGGTCAGCACGCGCCCAGCCGCCACTGCGTCCACCGAGAGCGGGGACGTGAGCGCCGAGATCGGCCGCTTGCGCGCCCAGCTCGCCAAGGACCCGTCCAACCACGAGGTCCTGATGCGGCTGGCCTCCCTCATGAGCCAGCGCCCGCCCGGCAGCGCCCGCCCGGCGCCCGCGGTCCCCGAGCCAGCGTCGGCCCCCCGGGCTCCGGTCGAGGGCACGCCCATCTCCCTGAGCCTGCCCGATCCCGAGCTGTCCTCGGTGGCCTTCGGGGCGGCCTTCGGCGAGGTCGATCCCGACGCCATGAGCGTGATGGACGACGTCATCGCAGAGGCGCGGGCCCACCTCACCATCGGCATGTACGAGGAGGCCCTGGACCTGCTGCGCGGCCAGGAAGACGTCGAGGCCCTGGTGGTCCAGGCCCTCGCCTCTCGCGCCCTGGGCCGCCTGGACGGGGCCCAGGGGCGCCTGGAGCGGGCGGTCCAGCTCGGTGGCGCGCACCATCCGGCCTATGTCGAGGCCCTGTGGGAGCTCGCCGGGCTGTACCTGCTGCGCAAGAAGGCAGGGAACGCCGAGCGGCTCCTGGACGAGGTCGCCTCCCTGGATCCGACCTGGCGTCCCATCGAGCTGTCGGCGCGTCGACGCGGCATCGAGCTGCTGCGCGCGCGGTGAGCGCCAGACCCTTGCCGCCGCGCCGCGGGCGTGGCATATGGAGGGGGTTGCGGGCGTAGCTCAGCTGGTAGAGTACGAGCTTCCCAAGCTCGGTGTCGCGGGTTCGAATCCCGTCGCCCGCTCCAGCCTCCCTCGCGGGGCGCCGGAACCCCGGCGCCCCGCGCTGCGTCAGCCGCTTCGAAGCTCCACTCCGCGGGGGCCGGCATGACCGCCCCCTCAGCTCCTCGGCGCCGTCGCCTGCCCCTGGTCCTCGCGGTCCTGGGGCTGAGCCTGGTCGGGGCCATCGCGACGGTCCAGTCCGAGTGGTTCGGCCGCCGCATGGCCGGCCTGGCCGAGGTCGCCCTGGAGCGTGCCACCGGTGAGCGTGTGGCCATCGGGAGCCTGCGCCTGAGCCTGTGGGAGCGCAGCCTCACCGTCGATGGCCTGGTCCTGCGGCACCGCAGCCCCAAGAGCGAGGACAACGGCCGCACCATCGTGGCCGTCGAGCACGTCAAGGCGGTGGTCGGCCTGCGGGGCGGGCGCCTGGGCCTGCATCGGCTGGAGATCGAACGGCCCAGCGCGCACCTGCACCTGGACGAGGGCAAGCTGCGGGAGTTCCAGGCGGCGCCCCAGGGGCCTTCGGGCAAGGCGCCCGCCCAGGAGCTGCCCTGGGACGAGCTGTACGTGCGCGACGGCGCCTTCACGGTCTCGGCCACCTACGGCGGCGAGGCCCTGGGCGAGCTGCACCTGGAGGGCCTGGACGCGCTCCCCGGGCAGGACACGGGCACCATGGTCGTCGATGCCGGCTTGGTGGAGCTGCGGGTGGGTGACTTCTCCCAGGCCGCGAGCGCGGTCCACCTGCCTGATCTGCGGGTCAGCCCCGCCCGGATCCAGGCGCCCCGGATCGCCCTGCGTTTCCCCGACATCCGCCTGGATGGCGCCCTGGACATGGTCATGGACGGCCCGATCCAGGGGCTGTTCAGCGTCTCGACGCGCCTGGATGCCTGGGCCCCGCTGCTGCCGGGGCGGCTGAGCGCCGCCGGCCAGGTCGACGCCGACATCGAGCTGAGCGGCCAGACCCGGGCCCCGGTGTTGGGGGGCGCGGTACTGGTCCACGACCTGGTGCTGCTGCTCGCGGCCCCCCCCGACGCACCCGGGCGGCCGGCCATCCGCTACGGCCTGGGCGACCTGAGCGCTGACTGGCGCTTGCTGGAGCGCCAGCTCTTCGTCGAGCCGCTGCGGGCGAGCTGGGCCGGGGGCGAGGTGACGGTGTTCGGCGCGGTCGACCTGGCCAGCCGCGGCGTCTGGGCCTCGGTCACGGGCCACGGCCTCGGCCTGGCCAAGGCCCTGACCGCCCTCGACGTCTCGCCGGCGCCCTGGGTCGACATGAACGCCGACCTGGAGGTGCAGGCCGCCGGCACGGTCCAGCCCCTGCGCATGGCCGGCTCCTGGACCCTGGCCGCCGAGAAGCTCCTGGCGGCCAACGGCCCGGTGCCCGCGACCCCGCCCCTGCTGTCGCTGCCCCTGATTCGGGCCCGGGGCCAGCTCGGCCTGGAGGACGACCACCTCCAGCTCATCGCCCGCCCCCTCTCCACGCCGCGCTCCTCGGGCCAGGTCGACGCCACCATCGGCTTCGGGCCCCAGGGCCCGCTCTCGGTGGACCTGGCCCTCAATCAACTCGATCTGCGCGACCTGCACCCCCTCGCCGACATGGGCCTGGGCGGGTTCGCCTCGCTGCACGGCTGGCTGGGGGGGCCCTTCAATGACCTCCAGGCCCAGGCCACGACCGACATCTCGGACCTGCGCTTGTGGGACCTGCCCTTTGCCGACCACGCCGCCTCCGACATCCACTGGCAGGACATGGTCCACCTGGTCTTTCCGGATGTGCGCGGCATGCGGGGCCAGACCCCCCTGAAGGCCTCGGTCGGCATCGACTTCCAGGGGGATACCAGCCTGGACCTGCAGCTGCTGGTCCCCGATGGGACCCTGCCTGATGTGTTGGGGATCTTCCTGGCTGTGCCGGGGCTGGACGCCCGCATGCACGGCACCTTGGACCTGCACGGGCCGGTGGGCGCCCTGGACGGCGAGTCCCACGTCGAGCTGAGCGACATCGACCTCTTCGGTGAGCACTTCGAACACGGCGGGGCGCGGGGGACCATGGACCATGGCCGCTTCACGCTCCAAGAGGCCGTGGTGCAGCGCCAGGACGGGGCCCAGGCCATCGTGGCCCGGGGCTCGGTGGGGGCGGGCTGGGCCGCGAACATCGACGTGCGGGCCGGGGGCTTCCACCTGGAGGACATGGACCGGCTCGCCGCCTTGGGCGGCACCCTGCGTGGAGAGCTGAGCCTGGACGCGACGGTGGGGGGCACCCTCTTCGAGCCGGCGCCCTCCGGCCTGCTGCGCCTGCACGACACCCGCCTCGCCCGCAAGGTCGTGCCCGACAGCGCGCTGTCCTTCGTCACGCGCGACGGGCTGCTGTACTTCGGCGGCCAGCTCGCCAGCGGCGGCGCGGCCCCGGCCCAGGACGCGCTGACCGGCGGGCTGGCAGCGGACCAGCAGGCCCCGGCCGGAAGCCTGATCGTTGCCGGCACCCAGGGCTTGTGGCAGGAGCAGGTCTACCAGGTCCAGGCCCGCTTGCACGCCTTCCCGGTGAGCCTGCTCTACGCCGAGGCCCCCGACGGCAGCCCGGTCGATGCCGCCATCTCCGCCGACGCCCGGGTCTCGGGCCACTTCGGCGATCTGCCGAGCCCGGTCTCCATCTCGGCCCAGGTCGCAGACACCCGGCTGGCCTGGGGCCGCCACCTGCTCCAGTCGCGGCGACCCTGGGCCTGGCAGCAGCGCGGCGTCGACTTCCGGGTGGATGACTTCACCCTGGCCGGCGGGGACACGGACCTCAGCTTCTCGGGGGAGCGCAACCAGCGCGGCGCGACGCGCTTCCAGGGGGGCGGCGCCGTCGACCTCGACCTGCTGCGCATGGTGGTCCCCGGCCTGGAGCGGGCCGACGGCCTGGGGCGTGTCCAGGTCAGCGCCGTGAGCCAGGACGGGGTGGTGCGGCCCGAGGTCGAGGTGCAGGCCGACAACGTCACTCTGCGCGGCGACTGGTTCCCGGCCACCTTCGAGGACGTCTCGGCCCGGGTCCGGGCGACCCCCGACGCGGCGGTCATCGAGCAGGTGACCGGGCGCCTGGGGGGCGGCGCCATGGCCGGGCACGGGCGCATCGAGCTCGAGGGCTTCCGGCCGCGCCGCTACGACCTGCAAGGCACCGTGCGGGACGGCCAGGTCCGCTACTTCGACTTCTTGCCGCCCTTCCGCGGCGACGCCCAGCTCTCTTTCACCGGGCCCGCCGACTCGCCCCTGCTCGCCGGTCAGCTCCGCATCTCCGACATGCTGTTCACCGACCGCATCGACTGGGAGAGCTGGATGCTGGAGGTGAGCGACGAGGTCCTGTCGGGCGCCGTGGAGGAGGCCTCGCGCAACTGGTTCAGCATGGATCTGGGCATCGCCGCCGACCAGACCATGCGGGTCCGCAACAACGTGGCGGACCTGCAGGCCTCGGCCGACCTGCACGTCACCGGGGACACCGCGCGGCCCGGCCTGGTCGGCACCGTCCGGGCCGTACCCGGCGGCCGGGTCTACCTCAAGGAGCGTGAGTTCGAGCTGCTGCGGGGCGAGATCCGCTTCGTCGATCCCTACGCCTACGATCCCGAGCTCGACTTCGCGTTGTTTACCGACGTCCGCACCCCCGGCCAGGACTACCGGATCGACGCCCAGGTGGGCGGCTCCTGGTCGGACTGGCACACCACCACGCGCTCGGATCCCAACCTGCCCCAGGCGGACGTCAACGCCCTGCTGGTCTTCGGCATGACCCGCGAGGAGCTGGAGCGCAGCGGCGCCCTGGGCCGGGCCCTGGCCGTCGAGGGCAGCGACGTGCTGTTCAGCAGCTTCGGCATCGTGGAGCGCGCCGAGGAGGGGATCTTCCACCTGCGTGGGCTCCAGCCCCTGCTCAGCCCCTTCAAGCCCGAGCGGCTGGACCTGGTCAGCGGCACGAGCGAGCGGGGCTCGGGCACCGTCAGCAGCGACCTGCGCCTGCTGTACGAGAACGACCTGTGGGACGGCGGGCGGATCATCTTCGAGCAGAACGTGGGCGGCGGTCGCGACACCTATGTGGGCCTGGAGCAGAAGCTGGCCCGGCGCCTGTACCTGCGCGGCTGGTGGAGCAACGCGCAGCAGGAGCGCACCCTGCAGATCGGCGGCGCCTACGGCATCGACATGAGCGTCCGGTGGGAGCTGCAGTGAGCGGCCTGCTCCTGCCCCTGCTGCTGTCCTTGCACCTGTGGGTCGGCCCGGCGTGGGCCGAGGACCCGGCACCTCCGCCGCCCCCCTGGTACGTCGGCCTGCCCGTCGGCCAGGTGAGCCTGGAGGCCCCCGAGGGCGGCCTGCCGCGCGAGAACCTGGAGCCCCTGCTACGCCTGTCCCAGGGGGAGACCTACGACCCGGCCCTGGTGCGCCAGGACGTCGCCTTGCTGGTGCGCGCCGGGGCCTTCGCGGCCGTCGAGGTCGACGCCGAGCCCTGGTTCAGCGTCGATGAGCAGGGAGAGCCCCTGCCCGCCGTGCGGGTCGTCTACCGGGTCTACCCGCCGGCCCGCATCGAGCGCATCGACCTGGACGGGGTCCGCGGCGCCGCCCGACGGATGGTCGAGGCCTCCCACGGCCTGAGCCGCGGCGAGGCCTTCTTCCCGCGCCGGGACGGGTCAGCGGCGGAGCGGCGGATCCAGCAGGCCCTGGTGGCGGCCGGCTGGCCAGACGCCAAGGTCCAGGTTGTCACCCAGCGGCAGGTGGAGAACCGGGTGCGCCTGGTGATCCGGGTGGACGAGGGCCAACCACGCCTGCTCGACGAGATCGCCCTGGCGCCCGGCCTGCCGCTGGAGGAGAAGCAGGTCCGCCGGGCCCTGGCGTCGGCCGGCCTGCGCCGCGGGCACCGGATCACCGACGAGGCCTCGCGCAGCGGCCGCAACGCCACGCGGGACCTCCTGGCCCGGCGCGGCTACCTGGACCCCCGGGTCAACCTGCTGTTCACCGAGCGGCAGGGCCAGGGCGAGGTGCTGGCCGTCCTGGGCGACGCCGGCGATCGCATCGAGGTCGCCGCCACGGGCCGTGGTGCCCCCTCCACGGGGCGGCTGCGGGACATCCTGGGTCTGCAGTCGGGGACCCGCCTGACCGAGGGCACGGTCGAGGACGCCCAGACCGCCCTGCGCCGCTGGCTGCAAGGGCGCGGCTTCCTGGAAGCCCATGTGACGGCCACCGTCGAGCGGGCTGGCAAGGACACGCTGCTGGTGCTCGCGGTGGACCGGGGGCCCCGGCATCGGCTCACGGAGATCGCGGTGGAGGGGGCCGAGGGCCTGCCGGCCAGCACCGTGATCGCCGGCCTGCGCGAGGCGGCGCCCACCAGCCTGGGCCGCAAGATCCTGGTTCTCGACGAGCTCTCCGCCGCGACCCGCGCCGTGCAGGAGCTGTACCGGGGCCAGGGCTACCTGGACGCCAGGGTCGCGGTCGGGCAGGCCAGCAAGGGGCCGGTCCGCTGGCACCTGCCCTTGCAGTGGGCGGTCTCGCTGCGCCTGCTGGTCGTGGTGACCGAGGGACCCCGCTCCACCTTGCAGGCCCTGGAGATCGAGGGCGGCGGCAGCACCGAGGTTGAGCGCGTGGCCCTGGCGCGGGAGAGCCTGGTCGGTGAGCCCTACCGCCCGGCCGCCCTGGACGCCCTGCGCCAGGAGCTGGTCACGGGCCTGCGCAACCAGGGCTACCTGTCGGCCGACGTGGGCGTGGACCTGGCCCGCCAGGAGGAGCAGGCCCGCGCCATGCTGCGGGTGTCCCCGGGGCAGCAGGCCCGCCTGCGCAGCGTCATCATCCAGGGCAACCGCCGCACCCGGCGCAGCGTCATCGCCCGCGAGCTGGCCATGGAGGTCGGCCAGCCGATCAGCCCCTCGGGCATCGAGGAGACCCGCCGCCGCCTGTACGAGCTGGACCTGTTCCGGGTCGTCAACATGGACCTGGTGGGGGAGGACGACACCGCCCGGGACCTCATCCTGCAGGTCGAGGAGCGGGCGCCGGTCCTGCTGGAGCTGTCCGGCGGCATCGCCACCGATCGCGGGGTCCAGGCGCGGGCCCGCGCCGCCCACCGCAACCTGGGCGGCCTGGGCCACACCATCAGCCTGCTGGGCCAGGCCGGCTACGCCTGGTCGGGCGACGAGTGGCGCCTGGACCTGCTGGCACCCGTCTGGAAGGCGGCTCTGCGCTACGAGGCGCCCAACCTGCCGACCCGCGGACAGCGCCTGGTGGCGGAGCTGCTGCTCAACGAGACGGTCCAGGAGCCGACCTACCGGACCTCGGACTCCGGCGCCTCGATCGGCGTGCGCAGCCGCCTGGGCAGCCACAGCGAGGCCTTCCTCAGCTACGCCACCCGCCTGCGCACCCTGGAAGACGTCGACCCCGGCGCCCTGGTCCAGGGTGATCCCTGGCTGTCGGTCCTCGGCCTGTCCGAGCCCCCCCTCACCGAGCTGGACCTGCGGTTGGCCCACCGGGTGGTCAGCGGCCCCAGCCTGGCCCTGGTCTTCGACCAGCGCGACGACCCGGTCGATCCCCGCCGCGGCTGGCGGGCTTCGGGCCTGCTGACCGTGGTTGACGGCCTGTTCACCGACGCCGCCAGCCTGAAGGCCGAGGCGCGGACCGAGGAGCTGGTGCCGCTGGGCCCCGTCCTCCTGGCCCTGGGCGCTGCTGGGGGGCTGGGCTGGGCCCAGGGGGGGGGCCACACCCTGGCCGTCGAGGACCGCTTCTCCCTGGGAGGCTCCGGCTCCTTGCGGGGCTTCCGGCCCCAGACCGTGGGGCCGGCCAACCGTGTGCCCCGGCCCTCGGTCGCTTTCCCCGACCAGCTCGGCCCCTTCGTCCAGGGCACCGCCCTGACGGCGACGCCCACGCACTGGGTCGAGACCGGTGGCGACGCCCTGGTCTCGGGCACCGTCGAGCTGCGCATGCCCCTGGCCGTACTGGGCCTGAGCAGCTTCCAGGACACCTGGCTGGTCGGCTTCGCCGATGTCGGCCGGGTCTCCTTCCTCAGCAGCTCGGTGCAGCCCACCTCGCGGGCCGAGGGCCTGGACCCGGCCGCCCGGGTGGGCACCGGCGGCGGCGTCCGCCTCTCGACTGCCATCGGGCCGATCTCCTTCCTGCTCGGCGTCAACCCGGCGCCCTTGAGCGAGCGGGCCGAGCAGCGCCTGGTCGTACACTTCAGCCTGGGTGATCTGTAGGAAGAGTCCCAGCTCCGAGCGCGCCCTCAGCCCTCAGCCAGCAGCCCGTGGCGCACGCCGCCGTCGCTGATGAACAGGCTCTCGCGCTGCAAGGCCGTGAGCACGCCCTCCAGCACGCAGGCGCCCGCCAGCAGGTTGTCGGCCCGCTCGGGGCTGACGACCGCCCAGGTGCGCCGCTCCTCGGGCTCCGAGGCCAGCAGGCGGTCGATGAAGCGCCGCAGGTCGGCGCGCGTCAGGCGGCTGCCGTGCACCACGTCCCGATCCCAGGACTCCAGGCCCAGGTTCATGGCGGCGAGGGTCGTGGCGGTGCCAGCCACGGCCACGACGCTGCGCGGATGCCGGGCCGGCTCCAGCTCCTCGGTGGCGGTGGCCACCCGGGCGCGCAGGCGGGACAGGGCCCGCGGGTCGTAGCGGCCGGGGCACTCGCCGAAGAACTCCTCGGTCAGGCGCACGCTGCCGATCTCCATGCTGGTGCGGAACGCGATGCGCTCGCCCTCGCCCAGGACGACCTCGGTGCTGCCGCCGCCCAGGTCCACGACCGCGACGCTGCCCAGGGGCAGGGGCAAGCCGTCCAGGGCGCCGAGCCAGGTCAGCCGCGCCTCTTCCGCCCCGGCGATGACCGCGACCTGCAGGCCGGTCTGCTCGGCCACCCGCGCGAAGAAGGTCGCGCTGTTCAGGGCCCGCCGGGCGGCGCTGGTAGCGGCGGCCCGCACCTGCCCCGGCGCCACGCCCAGGCCCTGGGCGGTGGTGGCGTAGCGGCGCAGGACCTCGAGGGCCGCGTCCATGCGGTCGGGTCGGAACAGGCCGCGGTCGCCCAGGCCCTTGCCCAGGCCGACCACCGTGGCTTCATCGTGCAGGGTGGTGCCATCGGCGGCCCGCACGAGCAGCAGCAGGGAGTTGCTGCCGATGTCGATGGCGGCGCGGGCCGGACCCGCTGCGGGGGGCACTGCGGGGGGCACTGCGGGGGGCGGAAGACGGGAGGAGGGGCTCACTCACCACCCCTGCAAGGGGGACCAGGAGGGGTTGGTATACCCGCCCTTGCCCTCTGTGAGCTGCACATGGTGCGTGCCGTCAGCGGTCGACATCCAGATGTGCGGGCTGCCCGACCGGGTCGAGGAGAAGGCCACGTAGTTGCCCTCCGGGCTCCAGCAGGGGTCCTCGTTGTCCCCCATGCCCTGGGTGATCCGGGTCAGGCCCGTGCCGTCCAGCTTGACCGTGAAGACGTCGAAGACCCCCGAGCGGCTCACAAAGGCGATGCGATCCCCCTTGGGTGACCAGCAGGGGTCCGTGTTGTGGCCGCCCTGGTAGGTCACGCGCCGGACGTTGCTGCCGTCCACGTTGCAGACGTAGACCTGGGCCCCGCCCGAGCGCTCGCTCACGAAGGCGAGCTGGCTGCCGTCCGGGCTGAAGCCGGGCGAGACGTCGATGCCGGCCGACTTGGTGACCCGGGTCATCACCTCTCCGGTGCGGGCGTCGATGATGTAGACGTCCGGGTCCCCGTTGGGAGACAGGGTCAGGGCGATGCGCCCGCCGTCGGGGCTGAAGGAGGGGCCGGTGTTGATGCCGGTGCGGGTCGAGAGCCGGGTGATGCGGCCGCCCGCCAGGTCCGCCAGGTAGCAGTCGGGGTTGCCCGCCGCGTAGCTGGTGAAGGCCAGCTTGGTCCCGGTGGGGCTCCAGGCCGGCTGCAGGTTGATGCTGCCGTTCTTGGTGATCCGGGTCAGGCCGTGCCCGTCGAAGTCGACGACGTAGATCTCCTTGTTGCCGGTGAAGGTCCCCGCCACGGCGAAGCGCGTCGCGAAGGGGGCGTTCTGCCCGGTGATCCGGAAGACGATCTCGTTGGCCACCTTGTGGGCCAGGGAGCGCAGGCTGCTGGCTTCGGCTGTGAAGGCCTTGGCACCCAGCTTGCGACGCCCGGCCACGTCGTAGACCCAGGCCTCGGCCCGCAGCTTGCCGGCCTGGTCCTGGAGCACGGTCTTGCCCAGGGCGGCGGCGCCCGGCACGTCCCAGTCCTCGAAGCGGAACTGCCCCGGCTGCACGCCGGTGCCCGGGGCCTCGATGTAGGCCGCCTCGTCGATGAGCTCGAACCAGCCGCACAGCGACAGGTCGCGGCGCACGATGTCGTGGAACTCGTTGGCCTGGCTGCTGCCCCCGACCGGCCGTGGCAGGGCCAGGGTGACCTGGTTGGCGCCGGGGGCCCCGACGATGATGTTGATGCGACCCTGCTCCTGGGGAACGGCCGGCGTGGCACCACCGTCCTGGGCGCGGAGGGGCCGCGGCAGGGCCAGGGCGGCCGTGCTGGCGGCGAGGCTGGCCAGGATGCTGCGGCGGGTAGGCATGGCGTCGGGGGGGGGAGGGGAGGGGAGGTCGGCCAGGAGGGCTACTGAAGGTCGCGGGCTCGGAGGGTGATCTGCACGCCCTGGCCAGCGCTGTCGCGGAAGCGGGCGGGCGGCGGGGGCAGGTGGCCGGTCTTGATCACGGCCAGCAGGGCCGTCCGGTCGAAGGCGGCGTCCCCGGAGCCCTTGAGCACGTGGGGCTCGCCCAGCTTGCCCTGCTCCGCCACCCGGACCAGGACGATCACCTCGTAGCCCGGGTGGGCCGCGACCGTGGCCGGCAGCGGGGTCCAGTTGGGCAGGATCGTGTCCCGGCAGGCGGTGATGTAGCGGGCCAGCTCGGGGTCCATGGCGCCCCCGCCCTCGGGCCCGAAGATCGCGTCCTTGGGGTCGACGCCGTTGGGGTCGGTGCGGGTCCGATCCTCGTCCCCCAGCGCGGCCGCCATGTCCTTGAGCAGGGCCTGCTTGCGGGCCGCGTCCAGCATGGCCTGGCGGTCCTTGGTGTGGTCCTGGGCCGCCTCGCTGCCCTTGACCGGCGGGGCGTCCTTGCTCTTCAGGGCCATGTCGCTGCCCGTGGGCGGCGGCGTCGGGGCGTCTGCGCCCGGCGGTGGGGCCGGCGCCGCCTTCTCGGCCTTCTCGGCCCGGGGCTGGTCGGGGGTGCGGGTCGGCCGGTCGGGCATGGCGCTGTGGCTCTTGGGCAGGGCCACAGCGTTGATCATCATCACCTTGCTCGGGTCGATCATCGGCCCCGGATCGGGCGACATCCAGCTGCCCAGCAGGATCGCCCCCACCACTGCCGCGTGCAGCCCGACCGAGGCCGCGATCTCCCAGGTGGGCCGGAAGACCCCCCGGGAGCCGTGCGCGGACAGCGAGGATGCCTGGCTCATGGTTCCTTCCCGGTCCCCGGCTGGGTCACCATGCCCATCCGCGCGATGCCGGCGTTGGTCGCCAGGGCGAGCAGCTGGGCCACCTTCTCGTACGGCACCTGGCCGTCTGCCTTGAGGAACACGTCCTGGTCGGGGTTGTTCCGCGCGATGGCCTCGAGCTTGGGGCCCAGCTCCTCAATGGTGAACTCGTGCTCGTTGATGTAGTAGCGCCCCTCGACGGTGACGCTGAGCACCATCTGGTCATCCGAGCTCTGCGACAGGGCCGGGGCCTGGGCGTGGGGCAGCTCCACCGTCATGCCGGTGGTCATCATCGGCGCCGTCACCATGAAGATGATGAGCAGCACCAACATCACGTCCACGAAGGGCGTGACGTTGATCTCGGACATCATCCCGCTGTCATTGCCGCCGGTGCTCATGCCCACGGATCACCTCCCTTCGGTCAGCGCGACGTGAAGTGGCGCTTGACGATGTTCAGGAAGTCGCTGCCGAAGTTGTCCATGTCGGAGCTGACGACGCGGATCCGGCTGGCAAAGAAGTTGAAGGCCATGACGGCCGGGATGGCGGCGGCCAGGCCCATGGCCGTGGCGATGAGCGCGTGGCTGATGTCGCCCCCGACGGTGGCCACCGTGGCCTGGCCGGTGGCGTCGATCTTCTGGAAGGCCCGCAAGATGCCCCAGACCGTGCCGAAGAGGCCGATGAAGGGGGCCGTCGAGCCCGTGGTGGCCAGGAAGGGGGTCAGGCGCTCCAGCGCCGTGCGCTCGATGGTCGTGGCCCGGCGCAGGGCGCGCTCCAGGTTGGCGTCGGCGTCCAGGCCCGTGGCCATGCCCGTGCCGGTGCCGGCGGCGCGGTCGTCGCGGGTGAGGCGGGACAGCTCGACGTAGGCGGCCTTGAAGAGCGCGGCGACGGGGCTGCCCTGGAAGCGGTCCAGGCGGTCGTAGACCTGGTCCAGCCGCTGGCTCTTCCAAAACAGCTCCAGGAAGGCGCTGTCCAGGCGCTGCGCCTTTCGCAGCATGTTGGCCTTGTTGAAGATGATGATCCAGCAGACGACGCTCATCACCAGGAGCACGAGCAGCACGGACTGGACGATGATGTCCGCGTCCAGGAATAGCTCCGCGATCCCTGGCTGGGAGGATGGATCCACCTGGCCCACGGCGGCCAGGTAGACCTCGATGAAGGGCGGCATGCGCGGCTCCTGGAGGCGTCACTCACTGCGACCACGTGGCGAGCGCCGGGTTCGATGCAGCGAGGGGGGGGGAAGGAGAGGTGCGGGGGAAGGAGAGGTGCGGGGGAGGGAGAGGTGCGGGGGAGGGAGAGGTGCGGGGGGAGGGGGGAGGGCAGGGAGGGCCGAGGAGCAGGCCAGGAGCAGCCTGCCCCGGCTCAAGCGCTGGTGTTGCTCCGGCGATCGCCGGCCCAGCCGCTCATGCCGTCGGCGACATTGTAGATCTCGCTGCCGCCGATGCTGGAGATGAACTCCGCGGCCTGGGCCGAGCGCTCCCCCGACTGGCAGATGAAGATCAGGTGCGTCATCTGCCCCAGCTCCTGGTAGCGGTGCGGCAGCTCGTCTACCGGCAGGAAGATGGCCTGGGGCGCGTGGTCGGCGTCGAACTCCGAGCGGGTGCGGACGTCGATCAGCTTGAAGGCGTGGTCGGCCTCCATCAGGCGCTGGGCCTCTTGGGACTCGATGTCCCGGACGCGCCAGGCGGCCGATCCGGGGTCACGAACCCCCGTGAAGCTGCGCTCTTCGTCCTGGCGCTCGGGGACCGCGCGGCCCTCGAGCTCGGCGACGACGCTCAGGACCTGCTCGACATCGGGCAAGCCGTGCGCGCTGTGGGCGACCTTGCCGTCCTTGCCCACGATGACCACCGCGGGGCGGCTGTAGGGGCGCAGCCGGCCGGAGCAGCCGAAGCGGCGGGACTCCACGGCCAGCGGGTCGTAGAGCAGGAAGAACTCCAGCCCCAGCTCCGAGCGGAAGGAGCGCAGCTTGTCGGTCCGGTAGGTTGAGATCCCGAAGATGACGGTGTCCAGCTCCTCGAAGGCTTCCAGCCGCGCGTCGAAGCCCTTCAGCACCGCGTCGGTGGTGTCGTCGCTGGTCGAGCGGAAGAAGACCAGGACCACGTTGAGGTGGTCCTTGAAGTCGGTGAGGCGGATCCAGGTGCCCTCATCGGCCGTGAGCGACAGCGCCGGCGCGGGGCTCCCAGCAGGCAGGGGCTTCATGCGCAGGGTCTGCTTGACGGTGCGGAGCAGGGACATTCGGGGTCCTTTGGCGGGCGGTGTGCCGGGTGGCTACGGCCGCGGTGGGCCGCCGGGCGGCGAGGATGCGCGCCCTGCGCACCCGCGCTCCAGGGCACCCGGCTCCCGTGGGCTTAGCGCGGCCAAACGGGCTGTCGCAAGGGGTCCTTGGCCGAGCATGCGCTCAGGGCAGCTCTTCGGCCTCCTGGACCTCTCCCTCCAGCACCAGGTCGCCCTCCCAGCTTCGCTGGTAGACGCGGGCCATGCGGCGTCCCTGGGCGCGCAGTCCCCGCCGCGCCGCGATGGCGCCCAGCGTGGTGCCGATGCCGGGGATGGCTCGCCCCAGGCGCTTTCCCAGGCTCAGGGCCGCCCGCTGCAGGACCGCGGGGCCCAGGGGCCCGGCCTCTGCCATGAGCTGGTCCATGCGCGACCGGACCACGGTGGGGAGCTGGCGTAGGCGCACGCCTAGCGCGCCGTCGGTGGGCAGGTCCACCCGCCAGGCGGCGCCCAGGGCGCGGGTCAGCAGCACCCGCCCCCGGTCGGAGTCGGGATCGTGGCCGTAGAGCACAGCCAGCCGCTGGGCCAGGCGCAGCGTCTGGATCAGCGAGGCCGCCGCCTCGGGTCCCAGGGTGGCCACGCCCCCCGCGGCCCCGATGGCGCCCCGCCAGGCGGCCCGGCGCCCGGCCTGGCGGATCAGGCCCTCGGCCGCCGTCTCCAGCTCGTGGGCGTCGGGCACCCGCCCGGCCTGGTGGTCGGTGTAGGGCAGGCCCTGGGCGTCCAGCTCGGCGCGGATGGTGTCCACCGGCACGCTGGCCACCCGGTACACGGCCGGCAGCACGCCGTCGTCCAGCCGGTCCCCCAGCGCTTCGAGCAGCACCTGCCAGGCGGGCTCGCCCACCCTCAGGCCTCGACGCCGACGAGGGTGGCCGCGTCTTGCGTGCTGCCGTAGCGCCCCCGCTCGTCGCAGGTGATGCGCGCCATGGCGCAGGCCGGGTCGTGGGTGAAGAAGATGCGCCCGTGCCGCGCCACCAGCTCGTCAAGCAGGCGGACCTTCTCGTCGAGCAGCAGCTCGGGGTACCGGTCGTAGCCCATGTGGATCGAGCGGTGGACCCACGGGCGGCCGGGCACCAGGTCGCTGGCGAAGACCACCGGGCCGTCCCGGCCGGGCACCTCGGTCAGCAGCAGGCCCGGGGTGTGGCCGAAGCTCAGGTGCAGGGGGTAGTCGGGGCCCAGGACCTGGCTGTGGACCGGGGCGCCGGAGGCGTCGTCCCCGGGCTCCCCGTGCTCCACGATCTCCAGGCGACCGCTGTCCTGCAGCAGGGGCTGCAGGGCCGGGATGAAGCTGGCCCGGTCGCGGTCGTGGGGATCGCAGGCCCGGTCCCAGGCGGCGCGCCCGACAACGAAGCGGGCGTTGGGGAAGAGCAGCGCCGGGGCCTGGTCGGCCCGCCAGGCCGTCAGCAGGCCGCCGGCGTGGTCGAAGTGCAGGTGGGAGAGGACGACGACGTCGATGTCGGCGTGGGACAGGCCCACGGCGTCCAGGCTGTCGAGCAGGACGTGGCGGTCCTCGACCACGCCGTAGCGGTCCTTCAGCTCGGGAGAGAGGGAGGCCCCGATGCCGGTCTCCAGCAGGATCTTCCGGTCGGGCTCGGCCACGAGCAGGGCCCGGCAGGCCAGGGCGATGCGGTTGCGCTCGTCGGGCGGGGCCCAGCGCTCCCACAGAGGCTTGGGGGCGTGGCCGAACATGGCGCCGCCGTCCAGGCGCTGGCTGTTGCCTTCGATGGAGTACAGGCGCCGCTGCATGCAGGGGGCTCCAGTGCGCTTCCGGGGGGAGCAGCCTATCCCGGCGGTGTCGGGGCCGGATGCTCGGCGCCAGGGGTGAGGCGCAGGGCGCAGGCGCCCGGGGCCGGGGCGGGCGCGCCGTGCAGCTCGGGCGGCAGCCAGCGCCCATCGGCGAAGCGCAGCAGCAGCCGGGCCTCCCCTTGCTGCCAGGTCGGCGGGTCGGCGCCTTGCCAGCCGCCGTCCACCAGGGCGCACAGCGCGTCGGCCGTCACCCCCTCGGGCGGGGCCAGGCTGCCCTCGGCCCAGGCCTGGCGCAGCTCCAGGGCGCGTCGCAGGGGGTGGTCCAGGGCGACGGGTACCGGTGCCGAGGGCCACCAGATGGCGCCCGACTGCAGCCAGCCCTGCACCGGCGCCTCGGCGCAGCCGGTGCAGGAGACCCGCACCCGCTCGGGCAGGACCTGGAGCACCTCGACCCGCACCCCGCCACGCTCCAGCAGGCGAAGCGGGGTCCCACCGGGGCCGACGATGGTGGTCGGGGCGGCGGCGGTCCAGGCCGTGAAGGGCGGCGCTGGGAAGCCCTGGGTGTCGGCGGCCAGGGGCGCCCCGTCGCCGGGATCGGGGCCCGAGGGTGCCTCTGCCGGCGCCCAGCAGGCCGCGAGCAGGGCGAGGAGGACCGCCGGGGCGGCCACGGAGGCGGGCGACATCAGCCGGTGCACGAGCCGGGGTGTAGCATTCGCCCATGCCCGCGGACAGCCCCTTGCTGAGACCCGGAGCTCGCATCGGCGTGGTGGCGCCGGCTGGCATCTTCGACCCGGCCGGCCTGGAAGCGGGCATGGCCCTGCTGCGGCAGTGGGGCCTGGAGCCGGTGCCCTCGCCCCACCTGGGGGCCCGGGACCGCTACACCGCGGGCTCGGTGGCGCTCCGCCAGGCCGACCTCGCCTGGGCCCTGGGCGAGCCGGGCCTGGCCGCCGCCTGGTTCGCCCGCGGGGGCTACGGCACCATGCACCTGCTGCCGGAGCTGGGCCCCCTGCCTCGGGACGAGCGCCCGATCATCGGCTTCTCCGACGCCACCGCCCTGTTCTGCGCCCTGGACCGCCAGCGGCGGGGGCTGCGGGTCCACGGCCCGGTCCTGCACTCCCTGGCCGAGCACCCCGACGCCGCCACCCGGCAGGCCCTGCGCGCCCTGCTGCTGGAGGGGCGCCGCCCGCGGCTGCCCGGGCGGCAGCTGGCCGGACCCACCGGCCCGGTCCAGGGGCGGCTGGTGGGCGGCAACCTGTGCGTGCTGGCCAGCCTGGCCGGGACGCCCTGGGCCCTGGACGCCCGGGATGCCATCGTCGTCCTGGAGGACGTGGCCGAGCCCCCCTACAAGCTCGACCGCATGCTGAGCCAGCTCCTGCTCTCGGGCGGGCTGGCGGGGGCGCGGGGCATCGCCCTGGGCAGCTTCACGCGCACGCCCCTGCCTGCGGGGGCCACCTGGGGGGCCGAGGACGTGCTGGTCGCGCTGCTCGCGCCGCTGGGGCTGCCAGTGGTGGGGGGCCTGCCGGTCGGCCACGACGCCGCCAACCTGCCCTGGCTGCACGGGGCCCCGGCCGTCCTGGACGAGGACGGGGTGCATGCCCTCGACTGAGACCGGCGCGGCGGATCCCTGGCAGGCGGTCCAGGCCCTGCTGGACCAGGCGGTCGCCGCCGGCACCACCCCGGGGGCCGCCCTGTGTGTGCGCGGCGCCCGGGAAGAGCACCGGCACTGCGTCGCTGGCCAGGCCGAGCTGCGGCCCCGGGCCCGGCCGGTCCGCGTCGACACGGCCTGGGACCTGGCCAGCCTGACCAAGGTCCTGGCGACCACCCCCCTGGCCCTGGCCCTGGCGGCCGAGGGCGCCCTGGACCTGGACCGGCCCCTGCGCGCCCTGCTGCCCGACGCCCCCGCCCAGGTCACGGCCCGCCACTGCCTGCTGCACGTCTCGGGCCTGCCCGCCTGGCAGCCGCTGTACGCCCCGATCCTGGCCCAGGGCCGGGCCTGGGGCAGCCCCGACACCTGCGCCGCCGTCCTGGCCGCCGCGCGCCAGGCGCCCTTGCAGTCGGCCCCGGGCAGCCGCTGCTTGTACTCGGACCTGGGCTTCCTGCTGCTCCAGGCCGCCCTGGAGCGCGCGGGGGGCGACCGCCTGGATCGCTTGTGGCAGGCGCGGGTCCGGGCGCCGGCCGGCGTCGATCTGCGCTGGGGTTGGCCCGGCGCCGCCGCCACCGAGGACTGCCCGGTGCGCGGGCGGGTCCTGGCGGGAGAGGTGCACGATCTCAACGCCGCCGTCCTGGGCGGGCTGGCCGGACACGCCGGCCTCTTCGGCACCGCGCGCGAGGTCGCGGCCTTGGGGGCCTGGCAGCTCCGGGCCTGGCAGGGTGAGGTGGGCCCTGAAGCTGCCCCAGGCGTGCGCGCCGCCTGGGCCGAGGCGGGCCCGGGCGATCGCCACCTGGGCTGGGACGGGGTCAGCGCCCAGGGCAGCACCGCCGGCAGGCGCTGGCCCGCCGACGGCGTCGGTCACCTGGGCTTCACGGGCACCAGCCTGTGGTTGGCGCCGCGCCAGGGCGTCGTCGTCGCCCTCTGCTGCAACCGCGTGCACCCTGACGTCGAAGGCGGCAGCGTGCCCGGTCTCGCCCCCGGTCCCCGGACCCGGGCCTTTCGCGCCCTGCGGGTGGCGGTGCACGAGGCCGTGGTCCGCGCGCTGGAAGCCGAGGGGCGCTGGCGGGACTAGCGGTGTTCGGGGCGGTGCGGAGCGAACAGCGCTAGGCCGTCGCTCAGGGGCAGCGCGTGTCGGTCAGAGTCGTGACGTTGTTGCCCTCGTCACACTCGTCGACGTAGCCGATGTCGTGGTTGTCCTGGTCGGCCGCCACCATGATCGGCCGGCCGTCCAGCTCGATGGCGTTCACCCGCAGCCGGAAGGTCGTCGAGACGGCGCCTGCCTCGGTGACCGCGCGGCTCCACTCCAGGCCCAGCTCCTGGCGATCACCTGCCTCGTCCTGGTACCAGGCGTGCAGGGGCACGCCGGCTCGCATGGCCGCCGCCCCGGCGTTGGCCAGGGCCATGTCCAGCACCAACACGCCGTCGCTGCACTCCGCGGTACACAGCTCGGCGGCGGGCACGGCGTCGGGCCAGAGGCCGCCGGCCTCAGGGTTGGGATCACCGCTGCGGAAGGTGTTGTGTGTCGGCCAGTTGGGCTCGGGCACGGCCGGCACGTGCAGGTCGTCGTCGATGTTCGTGACGCTGTAGGCGTGCTGGTTCCAGACCTCGCGCCCGGCCTGCCAGCTGCCGCTCTCGCTCTCCAGCACGTAGATCCCGGTCTGCTCGGCCTCGTAGTGGCCGCCGCCGTTGGGCACGACGATCTCCACCGAGCCGTCACCGTCGATGTCGGCCACGGTCGGGTAGTCGTGCAGGGTCCGGGAGCTGTGCCGAGGATCGTAGAGGCGCTCGGCCCCGGTGAGGCCGTCGAAGATGTGCAGGGCCACCTCGTCGGCGTAGACCACCTCGGGGATGCCGTCCGACTCGAAGTCGAAGATCAGGCTGCCGGTGGCGTGCGAGGACAGGTCGCTGATCGGCTCTCCCCAGATGCGGGTGCCATCGACCTCGTAGGCGGCGTACTCGGTGGCCGAGCACAGGGCGATCTCGGGCTGGCCGTCACCGTCCAGGTCGCCGACGGTGGGGGGGCCGCCGTTGCCGCCGCCCTCCAGGCTGAACCGGGACAGCGGGTTGCAGGAGGCGTCGTAGGTGCTGACCTCGCCGTCGCCCACCACGACGAAGTCACCGCTGCCATCGCCGTCCAGGTCGGCCACGGCGCCAAAGCCGTCCTCGCCCCCCTCGGCCGTGCAGCGGATCTTGCCGTCCGACTCGTAGATGGTCCGGCCAGCGATGAGCTCCTGCTCGCTGTCGCCGTCCAGGTCGGCCACCACCGAGTGCATGCCCAGCTCGGTATAGGCGGGGTACCGGCCCTCGTCCCCCGTGCCCTTCCAAGCCGGGCTGCCGTCTTCGCCGTTGATGACCAGGTTGCCGACGTAGACCTCGGGGTAGCCGTCCTCGTCCAGGTCCGCGATGCCGGGGCCGTGACCCGCGCAGTCCAGGGGCGTGGTGTCGGCGAGCCACAGCAGCTCACCGGCGGGCGTGAAGGCGGCCGGGAAGCAGCTGTAGTCCCCGGCGGCAGCGGAGGCGCCGGGGGGCAGGCTGATCGGGTTGTCCCCGGTGTCGTCGTGGCCGCCGTCGGCGGGGGGGGCGGTGTCCTCTCCGCCGCCGGGGTTGCCGCCCAGGACCTGGACGACCACGACGATGTCGGGGCTGCCGTCGGCGTTGACGTCGCCCAGGGCCACGTTGGAGTAGCGATAGGGGAAGATCTGCTGCTCATCGGTGTAGTAGGCGCTGAGGTCGAGCATGGGCTCGCCATCGGTGCCGCGCAGGACCCGCAGGATGCCGTGCTTGAGGCCATCGTCGAGGTCGTCGGTGACCACGACCACGTCGGGCACGTCCCCTCGGTCGATGACACCGTCCCCGTTGTCGTCGTAGAGGTGGCCGACCACCGGCGCCATCAAGACCTGGTCGCTCTCGGGGTGGTCGCGGAAGGTGGGGACCTCCCACTGCTCGACGGGGTCCAGCTCCCCCGGCTCGACGTCGACCACGCAGGACTCGTTCACCGAGACCTCGAAGTCGATGCCCGGGATGCCGCACTTCTCGGCGCCGGTGTCGCCGCTGGGGACCTCGCCCCCGTCTCCCCCGGCCGTGTCCTCGACCCCGGGGTTCGGCTTGTCTGGCGAGATGAGCCCGTAGTCGATGCACCCGGCGCTGCCCGGGCCCAGGCCCAGCACCAGCAGGGCGACCCACGGCCGGGCGCCACGGCGGAGCCGGTCGGGGCGCGATGCGGAGAGCGGGACAGACATGGGCGGCTCGCGGCCTCATGATGCCCGCTGCGCGCTCCGGCCGCACCCGTGGCGTCAATTCCGCCAGGCCCCCCCGGGGGGGCAGGAGCGGGCTGGCGCTCGAGCGGGGCGGGGCGGGGCGGGGCGGGGCGGGGCGGGGCGGGGGCTTGCCCCCCCCTGGAACGACGGGGCGGGCCGGGCTATACAGTCGGGCAGCCTGTGGCGCCGCAGCGCGTGGTCGCGCGGGTGTTGCAGCGCGCGTCGCGCGGACCCGCCGCTGGCCGGGTCTCCTCCTCCCCATGGATCACCATGACCGACGGGCCCCGCTGGTTCGAGCAGGCACCCCCGGCGCCCCGACCGGGGCCGCGGACCCCCAAGACCGAGGGCCCGCAGCTCTGGGCCAAGTGCCCCTCCTGCAAGGCGCTGCTGTACAAGCAGGACCTGGTCGACAACCAGCGCGTCTGCGCGCGCTGCGGCCACCACCTGCGGCTCACGGCGGCCGAGCGCCTGGACGGGCTCGTCGACCCCGACAGCTTCGTGCGCCACGACATCGAGCTGCGGCCGCTGGACCCCCTGGGCTTCGTCGACAGCAAGCCCTACGCCGAGCGGCTGGACGCAACCCAGCGCAAGACCGGCGAGCCCGATGCCTACCTGGCCGGCTCCGCCACCATTCAGGGCCGTCCGGTCCAGATCGGCACCTTCGACTTCGCCTTCATGGGCGGCTCCATGGGATCCGTCGTGGGTGAGCTCATCACCCGCCAGATCGAGCGGGGCGTGCGCTTGCGCCAGCCCGTCATCATCATCAGCGCCTCGGGTGGGGCCCGCATGCAAGAGGGTGTGCTCTCGCTGATGCAGATGGCCAAGACCAGCGCCGCCCTGGCCCGCCTGCGCGACCAAGCCCACCAGCCCTACATCAGCATCCTCACCAACCCCACGACGGGTGGCGTGGCGGCCAGCTTCTCCATGTTGGGCGACCTCATCCTGGCCGAGCCCGAGGCCCTGATCGGCTTCGCCGGCCCGCGCGTCATCGAACAGACCATCGGGGAGACCCTGCCCGAGGGCTTCCAGACCAGCGAGTACCTGCTGGCGCACGGCCTCGTCGACCGCATCGTCCCCCGGGCCGAGCTGCGGGAGACCCTGGTCCGCTGCCTCGACATGCTCGCCGGTCCCTGCTGAGCCGCCGGCCGTGCTCGACCACCCCCTTCTGACGGAGGCCGCGCAGCACGGCGTGCGCATGGGCCTCAACCGCATGCGCGCCTTCCTGGGCGCCCTGGGCTCGCCCCACCGTGCCGTGCCCGTGCTGCACATCGCCGGGACCAACGGCAAGGGCAGCGTGGTCCGCATGTGCAGCGAGATCCTCATGGCCCACGGGCTGCGGACCGGTGAGCTGAGCTCGCCCCACTTGCAGCACGTCAACGAGCGGATCCGCGTCCAGGGCCAGCCGATCTCCGACCCCGAGCTCGAGGCCCTGCTGGCCGACCTGGTCGTGGCCCGCCAGGACTTCGCCGAGGCCGAGGGCGCCGGGGTCGAGGACGGGGCGCTGCTGACCTACTTCGAGCTGACCACCGCGGCGGGCTTCCTGTACCTGGCCCGGGCCAAGGTGGACGTGGCAGTGGTCGAGGTCGGCATGGGCGGCCGCCTGGACGCGTCCAATGTGGTCGAGCCGGTGGCCACGGCCATCGTCAACATCGGCATCGACCACACGGCCGAGCTGGGGCCGGACCTGGCCAGCATCGCCGCCGAGAAGGCGGGCATCATCAAGCCCAAGGTGCCGCTGGTGGTGGGGCCCCTGGTCTCCCCGGCCATGCGGGTGGTGCGGGCCATGGCCGCCTCTCGGGGGGCGCCGGTGCTGGCCCCGGGCGAGGCCTACCGCGTGACCCGGGACCGCGACGGACGGATCCACTTCAGCATGGGCGAGCAGGTGGTGCGGGACATCGTCCTGGGCCTGCCCGGTGAGCACCAGCACGACAACGCCGGCGTCGCCCTGGCCCTGGCGGCCACCCTGCTGGCTCCCCAGCCGCTGGACCCGGAGCAGACGCGGGCCGCGCTGGCCGGCACCCGCCACCCCGGCCGCCTGGAGTGGCTCGGTCCCGACGTGCTGCTGGACGCGGCCCACAACCCGGCGGGGGCCGAGACCCTGGCCAACTACCTGCGGACCCTGCCCCACGACCGGCCGCGGACCCTGCTGCTGGGCGTGTCGGCCGACAAGGACGTGCGGTCCATGGTGGTGGCCCTGGAGAGCGTCTTCGACCGCGTGATCACGACCCACTGCGCCCACCCCCGGGCCCTTCCCGCCGGGGAGCTGGCGGCCGCCCTGGTCGGCGTGGGCCTGCCCGTGCTGCCGGCCGGTCCGGTGGAGGACGCGCTGCCCCTGGCCCGCCAGGCGGGTGGGCTGGTCGTGGCGGCGGGCTCCATCTTCCTGACCGGGGCGGTGCGGGAGCTGGTCGGAGCCCGGTGAGGGGCCCGGTCCCGGCGTGGGGACCCGGCGCAATGCTGCCCCTGCTGTCGGCGCCGCTGCTGGCGCTCGCGGCGGCCCCGGCCCGGGCCGAGGACGGGGGTGAGGACGGGGGCGGCGCCGTCGTCGAGGCCGACCACGTCGAGCTGGTCCAGGGCGTCCTGACGGGGGAGGGGAGCGTGCGGGCCCGCTTCGGCCAGGCGGGCGAGGTGGGCGGCGAGGTGGACCTGGCGACGGCGGAGCGCTTCCGCCTGGACCTGGGGATCGGGCTGCTGGTGCTCGAGGACGGGACCTGGACCCGTGGGGCCGTGCAGGCCCGCTTCGGCCAGGCGGAGATCGACGTGCGAACCGGCGGCGGCCTGGTCGAGGCGGCCCGCCTGGACGTGGCCGCCACCGAGGGCAGCCACGCCCTGCACCTGCGCGGCGACGCCCTGCAGTGGGCACCCGATGGTGGCCTGTCCGGCCGCGGCCTGCGGCTGACGACCTGCAGCTGCGAGCACCCGCCCTGGGAGGTCCAGGCTCGCGAAGCCACGGTGGTCCGCGGCCAGGAGGTGCGCTTCCGTGGCGGCCTGGTCCGCCTGTGCGGCCTGCCGGTCCTGCCCTTGCCAGCCGGGCGCGTGCCCCTGGCCGATCGCCGCAGCGGCCTGCTGCCTCCCGAGCTGGGTTGGGGGCGCGACGGCCTGCTGGTGGGGCTGCCGGCCTACCTGGTGCTGGGCCGCGCTGCGGACCTGACCATGGGCCCCGAGCTGCGCACCGCCCGTGGGGCCCGCCTGCTGGCCGAGGGGCGCTGGTCCCACGTCGGGGGCGGGGGCGAGGTCCGGGCGGCTGGCGGCTGGGATGGGGTGGACCAGGCGACCTCCGGCCGCCGCGGCGCCCTGGACCTGGGCGAGGGCTTCGCCTTCGGGCCCTGGCGCCTGGGCGTGGACAGCCGGATCGAGGGGGACCGCCGCTACCTGCAGGACTACGGCGACGCCTTCCTCTCCCGGGGCCGCCCCTTTGCCGAGAGCCTGGTGGTGGCGGCCCTGGGCCCGCTGCGCCTGGAGCACGACAGCTTCCAGGCCCTGGGCGACGCGGGTCCCCAGGGCCAACGCCTGGGTGCCGCCGTGGCACGGTGGGCGGGTCGTCGTCTGGGCCCGGTCGCCGTCGATGGCGGGGCGCGGGTCGACCTGGTGGGGGAGGGGGACGCGGCCTGGGCCCTGGCCGGGAGCCCCGCGGGGCGGGTCGAGGCCGACCTGGGCGGCCGGGTCGGGCGAGACCTGGGGCCGGTGCGGCTGGAGGGTGCCGCCGTGGGCTTGGCCCGGAGCTGGAGCGACGGGCAGCCCTGGGGGGAGGGGCGCCTGTCCGCCGCGGCCTGGCTGCCGACCTGGGCCGAGCTGGGTCGAGGGAGGCTGGTGGGCGAGGTGGGCCTGCGCGGTGGGGCCGCCCGCACCGTGGGCACACCGGATCTGCGCCTGTGGGAGGACCGCCCCGACCCCGCCTGGTCCCTGGGGCCCGCGGCCTCGGGCCGGCTGGTCCTGGCCGGCGGTGTGCCCCTGTCGGCCGGGGGCTGGTTGGCGCTGAGTGACCAGGTCCTGGCGCCCACCGGCTGGCTGCGCCTGGACCAAGGCGCCTGGGGCCTGGGGGCGACCGTCGATCCCCACCTGGAGGAGGGGCACCTCGCCTACGACGACGACCGGCTGCACGCCGGCACGGGGCTGGTCCACAGCGGGGACCTGCTCCAGAGCCGCAGCGAGCTGGACTGGACCTTGCCCGGCCGCCTCTCTCAGTGGCGCCCCGGCTACGCCGCCCACCTCGACCTGAGCGGTGCCCGCAGCCTGAGCCAGGGCCCGCGCCTGCGCTTCTCCTCGCGCTGTGGTTGCCTGGACGCCGCCCTGGCCGCCAGCTGGAGCGCCGATCGCAGCAGCCCGGAGCTGCGCTTCTCGATGCAGGTGCGCTGACCCGACCGCCGACCTGCTCTCCCCGGTTGTGCCTTGACCCGCTTCGGGCCTGCCGGGCTGTCGGGATCGCAGGAACCCGGGTGCGGTGGCCTTCCTGCGAGCCGGCCGGGCCGCGTGGCTGGCAACAACTCGCCAAGCGAGCCATCACCTGTTCCGTTACGGCTGGCTGGAGGCGGAAACTCCGTACTTGACCAACCTAATCTGAAGTTGTCGTCGAAAAACGGTCATTACTCGGGAGGTGACGGCTCGCCTCCTCCGTTGTTGCCGCGGCAGACCTCGTCGCTCGCTCACCCCGTTAGGCCCCGTTAGGGCAGCGCGTCGAGGGCCTTGGCCAGCTTCTTGTCGGCCACCAGCAGGGGCAGCAGCTCCTCGGTCCGGTCGGTGCCGGGGCAGCCGCCCAGGACCGCGGGGTTGACGCAGAAGCCCACGTTGGCGCCGGCCCCCTTCTTGAGGTGGCCCAGGGTCTCGGCGAGCAGGCCGGTCAGGACCTGGCCGTCGGCCGCCAGCTTGCGCTCATAGGCGGCGCGCTGCTCCTGGGCGGTCTTCATGGCCGCCGCGTCTCCGCCAGCGATGGCGTCGTCCAGGGGGGCCACGGCGCGATCCAGGGCGTCGCTGCGGGACTCCAGGCGGTCCTTCCACAGGGCCTGGGCCACCGGCCCCAGCCGCACGAAGCCGGCGGTGCCGGTCAGGGGCACCACGGGCTGGGAGGCGCCGGCCACCTGCACCGGGGGCCAGGGCTCGGCGTTGATGGCAGCGATCTCCTGGGGGAGCTGGGGGTCGGCGTCGATGGCCCGGGCCAGGGCCGCGTTGAGGTCTTCGCCCGCGCAGCTCCGGCTGTGGCCGGCCATGGCCTGCACCCCGCCGCCGCCCGCGCACTGCTTCACCGCGTAGTCCTTGCCCACGGTGGCCAGGGCCCGGTCGAGGGCGGCGCCGAAGGACCGACCGTAGCCGTCCTGGACGCGGTCCACCTGCTGCTGGGCGGCGATGTGGGCGGCGATGCCCGCCTTGCGGGTGGCGACGGCGTACTGGCGCGTCGCGGGGGGGAGCAGGTCGGCGCCCAGATCGGCCGACAGCTCCAGCTCCTCGATGGCCGGCGAGAGGAGCCGGAGCTGGGAGTCGAGGGTGTCGTAGCGAGGGCCGAGCAGCTCGGACGAGCGCTGGAAGAGGGCGCTGTCCTGGGCGACCTGGTCGGGGTGGTACCAGGCCGGCGGGGAGGCCCGACCGGGCAGGGACAAGGCGAGCAGGAGCAGCACGGTGACCTCCAGGGTTCCGCGGCCTAACCCGGGAGGCCCGGCCGACCCTCCCGCCGCCGCCCGGCTCCCTCAAGCCAGGCGCAGGACCGGCACCTGGCTGGCGCCGCCCGTCGTCACGTTGGCCAGCTCCCCCTCGGTGAGCCGGCACAGGAAGCCGGCCAGCCCCCCCCGGATGACGAAGGGGTCCAGGCTGACCCCCATGGTGCGCAGGGCGTGGTCGGCGCGGGCGTCGGGGAAGGGCAGGCGCCACTCGGGGACCCGGCGCTGCAGCACGTGGTCCTGGGCCTCGTCCACGGCGCGGGCCCAGCTCTGGCCGTCCTGCTGCCAGCCCAGCACGACCCCGTGGCCGCCGTGGCCGGACAGGGGCTTGAGCACCCAGCCCTCGGGCTCGCGGCGGGCCCGCTCTCGCAGCTCGTCGCTCTCGGGGCCGGCCCCGCGGCTGAGCAGGCCGGTCCAGGGCACGCAGCGGTCCAGGATCGGCGCCACGCCCTCGGGCAGGCGTCGCCGCAGCAAGGGGTCGTGGAAGAGGGCGAAGAGGCCCTTGCTGTGCAGCAGGCTGTTGCGGAAGGAGTTGACCACGCAGACCTTGCCCTGGCGGTAGGCCTGGACCAGGGCGGCGCAGGCCGCGGGCTGGGCCTGGACGTCGGCGACCAGCAGGCGGCGGTAGACCAGGTCGATGTCGACGTCGCCGGCCCGCAGGCGCTCGCCGTCGAAGTCGAGCTGGTCGGCGTCGGCGACGACGCAGCGCATGCCCAGGGACTCGAAGGCCCGCGCGAAGAGCAGGAACTCGGGGCGCGTGGCCACGCCGGGCAGGTCGACGATGGCCACCGTCGGGCTACCCGAGGCCCGGGTCCAGGAGCGCCAGGTCGCCAGGGCGGCCCGCGCCGCGGTGCGCGCCAGGCCGAAGGCCTCCAGGCGCAGCCCCAGGCGATCGGTGATGGGATCGGCCAGGATCAGAGCCGACAGCGCGTCGTTGTAGGCCATGCCGGCCGGGGACTCGGCGTTCAGCTCCAAGAAGCGTGGCTGGAGGAGGCCGTCGGCGTCGCGGTGCAGGAAGCTGTCGAAGCGGGCCAGGACCGCGGCGCTGGTGTAGCCGGGCTCCACCGCGGCCAGGCCGATGGCGAAGGGATCGACGCCGATCCGGACGGCGACGCTGTCCGGGCGCCCGTCGAGCCCGTCCTCGACCATCAGCTCCCGGGCGGCGCGCACCGCCACCCGCATCCGGGCGATGACGATGGCGTAGGTCTCGACGATCTCGTCGTCGACCAGCATGGGCTGGCGCGATCGGCACAGGGCGTCGTCGCCATAGCGGACACCCGCGGATCGCACGCGGGACAGCCAGGCCGAGGCCGGCTCCGGATCACGGCGCAGGGCCTCCTGCCACTGGCGGGCCAGCGCCGGGAGCTCGGGGGAGACGTCCACAGGCCCCCAGTAGCGCGGCGAAGGTCCACAACCCACGGCCTGCCCGCAGAGCTCCGCCCCAGGCGGCGCCGCGGGATACGCACGACAGGTGCCCGAGCCTACTCCCGACGAAGCGCTGGTCCTGCCCCCCGGCAACGAGGCCGTCCGCCGCCGCCTGGTCTCCCTGGCTCGGGCCGGGCGCCTGCACCACTGCCTGATCTTCGAGGGCCCCGGCGGCGTGGGCAAGGCGGCCAGCGCCCGGTGGCTGGCCATGCTGGTCAACTGCGATGGTCCGCCCGAGCTGGGGGAGGAGCGCAGCGCGCCCTGCGGGAGCTGCTGGTCCTGTCGCCAGGTGGCCCGCGGCCAGCACCCCGACGTGATCCACGTCGGTCTGGATCCGGAGAAGGCCACGCCCATCATCTCGGTGGGCCAGGCGCGGACCCTGCTGGGGCAGCTCACCCTGCACCCCTTCCACGCCCGCCTGCGCTTCGTGATCCTCGATCCGGCCGACGCCATGAACCCCGAGGCGGCCAACGCCCTGCTCAAGACCTTCGAGGAGCCGCCGAGCCAGACCATCTTCATCCTGGTGAGCGAGCGCCCGGCCGAGCTGCTGCCGACGGTGCGCTCGCGCTCCCAGCGGGTGCGCTTCGGGCCGGTGACGACCGACCGGGTCAGCGCCTGGCTGGCCAGCCAGGGCTTCGCCGATGCCCAGGCCCTGGCCGTCCTGGCCGAGGGGCGGCCGGGGCGCGCCCTGGCCCTGGCCGAGGGTGAGCTGGCGGCCTGGCGGCAGGCCCGGGACGGCGTGGTCGCGGCCCTGGAGGGCAGCGTGCAGGCGCGCCTGGCCTGGACCGAGAAGCACGCCAAGGGCGAGCGCGACAGCGTGGGCAGCCACGTGGATCGCTCCCTGGACGCGCTGGGCAGCCTGCTGCGCGACGCCCTGGTCTGGGGGGCGTCCACGGGGCCTGTGCGCCGGGCGCTGTACAGCTTCGACCGCGAGGACCTAGTGCAGGACTGGGCCCTGCGCCTGGGCCCCGGCGGGGTGGCCCGCGTCGACGGCGCCCTGGGCGAGGCCCGCCGCGACCTGGCGGCCAACGTCAACCCGCGCCTGGCCCTCGACGCGCTGCTGGCCGCGGTTGCGGCCGAGTTGGGACCGCCCCTCGCCGAGCGGAGCTGAGGCCGTGGATCGCGTCTTCGACCCCCTCTCGGCCCCCCTCTTCGACACCCACTGCCACGTGGTCGAGGGCGTCTTCGGGGACGCCGACCAGGTGGACACGACCCTTGCGCGGGCCCGCGCGGCCGGCGTCCAGCGCTTCCTGGTGGTCGGCAGCGGCCAAGGGGCCGACAGCGGCCCGGCTGCCGTGGCCGTCGCCGAGCGGCACCCCGACGTCTGGGCCAGCGCCGGCCTGCACCCGCACGATGCCGGCTTGTGGACCGATGCAGTGGCCGCCGAGCTGCGCCGGGTCTGCGCCCACCCCCGGGTCGTCGCCGTGGGCGAGCTGGGCCTGGACTACTTCTACGACCTCTCCTCGCCTCAGGACCAGCGCCGGGCACTGGACGCCCAGGTGGGCCTGGGCCTGGAGCTGGACCTGCCCCTCATCGTGCACGACCGGGACAGCGGGGGGGAGACCCTGGACCTGCTGCGGCGCCTGGGGGCCTTCGACGGGGCCGGCGTGTTGTGGCACTGCTTCACCGGCGACCTCGACCTGATGCGGGGGGTCGTCGACGCCGGCGGCCTGCTCAGCCTGTCGGGCATCGTGACCTTCGGCAGCGCCGCAGCCCTGCGCGAGGTCGCGGCAGCCGTGCCCCTGGACCGCCTGCTCATCGAGACCGACAGCCCCTGGCTGTCCCCGGTACCCGTGCGGGGCCGACGCAACGAGCCGGCCCACGTGGCGCACGTCGCTGCCTGTGTGGCCGACTGTCGGGGCATGGCAGTAGCGGCGCTGGCCCAGGCGACCTGGGCCAACGCGAACCGCTTGTTCCGGCTGCCACTGGCCTGAGCGCGGAGGGCCGCGACTTCAGGGGTCCCGTCTTCACGGGCCGCGTCTTCAGGAAGGCGCGGCCCCGAGGGCTCAGTCCTGGGTCGGACGAGCCTCAGCCGGCTGGTTGGCGTCGGCTTCGGCGGTGTGCACCGGGAAGACCGGCGTCGTGCCGTGGTTCTGGAGCGCGTGCTTGCGGTCCTTGCCGGCCCGGTTGTGGCGACGCTTGCGGCAGAACTCGGTCTTCTGGGTGGCGCTGGACATGAGGGGCTCCGAGAGTGCGCTTGGGGTAGCGGTGCGAAGAAGCGGCGTGAATGAGCGCCGTGCGTCGTGGACGCGGCGCGGATCCGGCGGTGTCTAAGGTGCCGTGCCCGCCCTGTCAAAGGGCGGAACCGCGCGCCGTGGCGTCCTGTGACGCGGCTGCGGGCGGGCGGCGTGCTAGGACAGCTCCCCACCCTGGAGGATCGATGCGCGGATGGACCCCCCTGCTTCCCCTGCTTCCCCTGCTTCCCCTGCTCGCCCTGGCCTCTGCCGGCTGCACCCAGATCCAGGACGTCAAGGACAAGGTCAACGGCCTCACCACCCCCATGGTGGTCGAGGCCTTGTACTTCGGCCTGGTGCCCCCCGACACCGGCAGCGGCCTGGACCTGTCGGGCACCGACTTCGCCCAGGGCGCGACGGTCAAGGCCTTCCTGGCCGACGCCAGCGACCCCGCGCAGCTCCAGGACGCCCCCGTCAGCGGCGCTGACGTGGCCCTGGTGAGCGACGGCAACGGCGGCCAGGTGCCGCTGGAGGACCAGGGCGACGGCGCCTACACGGGCAACGAGCGGGACCAGGGCATCCTCTACGCCGCCGAGGACGTGGCGATCACCGCCGACACCCAGGACACCCTGCGGACCATCCACGTGGCGGCGCCGCCAGCGGCCAACCTGGACCTGGCCAGCACCCACGCCGTGGGCGAGCCCCTGGCCATCGACATCAGCGACCAGCGCTTCGACGGCATTCTGGTGGTGGTCCTGGATCCCGCCAGCGGCCGCGTCGCCTGGACCAACGAGCCCCAGGACATCCAGGCGCTGTACGCCCTGACCCACGGCGACGGCCAGGGCGTGCTCCAGGTCGAGGTGCCTGGCAGCGCCTTCGACCTGGCCGGGCTGTACGCGGTCGGCGTCGCCGGCACCCGCAACGCCGCCACCGCAGACATGGACCAGGTCAACACGGCCCTGTCGTCCTTCGTGGCCGGCCGCTTCGTCTTCCAGGCCGTCACGGTGCAGTAGGCGCGCCCGGAGCCCGCCGGGCTCAGTGCCTGCCGGAGCCCGCCGGGCTCAGTGGACTTCCAGCGTGCCCGGGAGCATCGCCGCGACCCCGTCGTCGGCCAGGATCCGATCCAGGATCAGGGCCTGCGACAGGGAACGGGCCACCTCGGGGTGCTGCTGGAGCACGGCCAGCGCGGCCTGCTCTTCGACGCTGAGGCGGCTGGAAGTGACCTCCTGGTCCTTCTTCTTGAACTGCTCCATGAGCTGCTCCCAGAAGCCCTTGCGCTCGGGCACCCGCCGGATCGCGACCTGGTCCATGGCCGTGCCGGGGGCGGACAGCTCGACGGCCTGGGCGATGGCCTGGTCCAGGCCGCCCAGCTCGTCCACCAGCCCGCGCTCCAGGGCCTGCTGGCCGGTCCAGACGTGGCCCTGGGCGACGGCGTGCAGCGCCTCGACGTCCATGTGGCGGCCCTCGGCGGCCTTGCCGACGAAGGTGTCGTAGAAGACCTGCAGGAAGCGGCGGAAGGTGTCGCGGCCCGCCTCGTCGAAGTCGTGCATGCCCGACAGCAGCGTGGCCTGGGCGCCGCGCTGGTAGGTGTACTGGGTCAGGCCGAGCTTCGCGAGGGTGCCCGACAGGTTGAGCTTGCCGCCGAAGACGCCGATGGAGCCCGTCAGCGTCGTCGGCTCGGCGACGATCCAGTCGGAGCCCATGGAGATGTAGTAGCCGCCGCTGGCCGCGTAGTCGGCCATGCTGACCACGACGGGCTTCACGGCGCGGGTGAGCTGGACCTCGCGCCAGATGGCGTCGCTGGCCGAGCCCGAGCCCCCGGGGGAGTTGACCCGCAGGACCACGGCGTCGATGTCGTCGTCCTCACGCAGGTCGCGGAGCTGGTGGCAGACGGTGCGGTCCCCGATGGTGTGGCCGCCGGTCATCTTGTCCTCGCTCTCGCCGTCGACGATGGTGCCCTCGGCGTAGAGGACCGCCACGGTCTCGTCGTGAGAGGCGGCCCAGACCTTGCGGCGGGCCTTGATGTAGTCCGCCCAGCTGCGCAGCTCGTGGCGCTCGGGCTTGCCGTCGTCGGCCGCGTCCCCCTTGGCGGCGTCGGTCGCGCTGCCGGCCGCGGGCCGCTCGGCGGGCACCGCGTCCAGGGCCGGGTCGACCGTGCCGCCGTAGAGCTCGACCTGGTCCCGCACCTGGTCGCGGAAGGCCAGCCGGTCGACCATGCCGCGGCTCAGGGCGTCACCCACGGCCAGGGGCGGATCGTCGATCAGGGCCCGCACCTGCTCGGGGCTCATGTTCCGGCCGTGGGCGATGCCGGTCACCATGCCGTCGTACAGGCCGTCCAGCAGCACGTTCATGGCCTCGCTGGCGTAGTCGCTGGGGCCGCTGCGCTGGAAGGGCTCGATGGCGCTCTTGAAGTTGCCGACATGCTCGAAGTCGGCGTGTACGTCGAGCTTCTCGAAGGTGCCGGCGTAGTAGGTCTGGGTGACGGCCAGGCCGTTGACCATGACGATGCCCGTCGGGGCGACCTGGATCTGATCGCAGGCCGTGGCGACGTAGTACTCCTTGTTCGACCAGCCCTCGGCCCAGGCGATGCAGGGCTTGCCGCTCTGGCGGTACTCGACCAGGGCGTCACGCAGCTCCTCGGCCTGGGCCCAGCCCACACCAAGGTCGGCGATCTCGACCAGGACCCCGGGGATCTCCTCGTCGGTGCCGGCGTCGCGGATGAGGTGGGTCATCTCGGTCGTCAGCGGCGCGAAGTCCTCGGGATCGTCGAGGATGCCCGGCGTCTGCGGGGCGTCGGTGAGGTCGGCCAGCTTGATGTAGAGCCACCGCTGTGGATCGTTGCCGCCGGGCTCCTCCTGGCTGATGAGCACCACCGCGACGACGGCAGCGGCGACGATGAGGAGGCCGATGACGGTCACCCACAGCAGGAGGCGGGTGGTCTTGCGTGCCATGAGACGATCCGGGAGAGGCGAGGGGGTCCCATGGTGGGACGTGGCCGCTGCTTATCTCCCTGGAACGGCATGTCCCTCCACGGGCTGCGCAGGAGCCCGGTGGAGGTGCCGTCGGAGCCACCGTCGGAGCCACCGTCGGAGCCACCGTCGGAGCCACCGTCGCAGCCACCGTCGGAGCCACCGTTGGAGCCACCGTCGGAGCCACCGCACCCGGATCAGCGGGCGGGCTTCCAGCAGTCGCGGCGATGCTCCTCCAGCCAGTCGAGCAGCAGGGGGAACAGCTCGTCGGCGGCCCTGCGCCCCAGCAGCACGTCCAGGTGACCCCAGCTCTCGTCCAGCTCCTCCCAACACAGGTCCCGGGCGTCCAGGGCCTCTGCAGCGGGGAGGGCGGCGGCGGGCGGGCAGATCCGGTCCCCACCGGCCGCGACGACCATGACCGGCAGGCGGACGCCGGCCAGGGCGCTCACGTAGTCGAAGCGGTCGCTGCGATCGCACATGGCGCCGGTCGAGACCCAGCGGGCGACCTGGCGGGCCAGGCCGGCATCCACGTCTTCGACCCCGTCGAGCATCCAGCCGCGCAGATCGGGGCCATCGGTGTCGTCCGCCAGGGCCCGCAGGCTGGCGGGTGCGCCCAGGGGGGCCATGGCCCGGTTCAGGCCACGGGTGGGGATGCGCCAGCCCGTGGGCAGCAGGCGGGCCACGACGGCGGCGACCCGGGCTGCGCTGCGGGGGGCCTCGAAGCGGACCGGGGCGCACAAGGCGACTCCGGCAGCCAGGTCATCGGCCCCGCCTCGGGCGAGGTGCCCATAGAGCAGCTGCCCGCCCATGGCGTGACCCAGCCACAAGACGCGCTCGGCCCCGCTGACGCGGCGGACGGCGTCCAGCGCGGCCGGCAGGTCCAGGTCGACGATGTCGTCGAAGTCGAAGGACCGGGCCCGGGGCGGGGGCACGCTGCCCCGGTCACCGCGGTGGGAGAGCAGGTAGACGTCGTAGCCCCGGCGCCAGGCGGCCCGGGCCAGGGAGCGCTCCTCGCGGAAGTCCAGGGCCGTGGCCCCGGTGCCCAGGCCGTGGGCCAGGAGCAGGGGCTCCCCCGAGGCGCCGTGGCGCGGGGCGTAGCGCAGCAGCGGCGCCTCCCAGCCATCGGCCGCCTGGTAGTAGACGCGATCGGGGGGAGGCCCGTCCGCACGGTTGGCGAAGCGCTCGCTGGGGTTCCGGGCGGTCCAGGCGACCTGGGCGGCAGCCCGCACCACCAGGCCGGCCAGGTCCCGGCTCGGCGTCTCGGTCCACGCCGGCGGCGGCGAGGCCAGGGCGGTGACGTCCCGCTTCATCGGAGCCCCCGGCCCAGGAGGAGGCCCAGGGGAAAGAGGGAGGACAGGGCCCGCCGCAGGTGAGCGGCAGGAGCAGGGTCAGGGACCTCTTCACCCAATGAGGTCCATGCCCACAGCAGCGGGACGGGCAGCAGGTGACAGCGCGATGGGTTCATCGGTGGCAACGGGCGGCGGGTCCTGTCCTCAGCGCGGGAACCGGGGGGGTCCCGCACGCTCCACGAGGGTAGCACGAGCGGAAGTTTCTGCAACGTTTGCGAAGATATGGAGCGGATAGCGCAGGTGTAGTCGAAGCTAAGTAGTTGACACGTCAATACTTAGTCACAGGAGAGGCGCCGCACACGGCCCTCCGTGTCGCGGCGCCTTCTTGGCGCGTCCGGTTGCGCGTGCAGTGTCGCCCCGGCTCAGGGGTTCAGGAAGCGCTCAACGTGGCTGCGGCTCACCAGGTCGTCCTGCCACTGCTGCAGGACCTCGTCCTGCTCCTGCTGGATGAGCTGCATGCGGATCAGCTCCTTGATCTGCTCGAAGCGCGTCGGGTCGGCGGCGGACCAGGAGCTGACAGCGGCGACCACGCGCCCACCCTCGACGGGGAAGACGCCGTCGAGGACGCCCTCCTTGGCCTGGTCACCGACGGCCTTGACCAGGGCCGGGGCGACGCCCACACCGGGGATCATGGTGTCGGTGGGCGAGAAGGGACCGGCGTGGTCCAGCTCCAGGTGGTCCTGGGCGATGAGGTCGACGGGAGCGCTGCCGGTGGCCTTCCACTCCGTCAACAGGGCCTCTGCGCGCTCGCCGCCCAGGCGGGAGCCCTCCTGCCGGGCGATGAGCTGGCGGGCGATGTCGCCCTTCACGTCTTCGAGCGGCACCTGGGTCGCGTCGGTGATCCCGTCGACCTTGAGCAGGAACAGGCCCTGCTCAAGGTCGATGACCTGGGAGATCTGCCCGGCGCCCGCGGCCAGCGCGGCGCTGGCGAGCTGGGGCTCCATGACCGGCTCGGGCACCGTGCCCGCCTGGCCGCCGTTCTCGGCGCTCAGGTCCTCGGACCAGCGACGGGCCAGGGCCTCGAAGTCGCCGCCGCCCACGGCCTCCTCACGGATCTTGTCCATGCGGGCCTGCAGGTCCTCGGTGCTGGTGCCGGCGAAGTCCTTCTTCAGCATCAGGCGGTGGAAGGAGATCTTGCGGGGCTGGCTGTAGAGCCGGGCCTTGTCGGCGTCGTAGGCGGCCTGGACCTGGTCGGAGTGCTTGGCCAGAAGGTCCGTAATCTGGTCCGGGTCCACCTTGACGGTGGTCGCGATGTCGGCGTCGAGCAGGCGGACGTAGTCGATGGTGGCCTGGGTCGCGGTCCGGTCGTAGAGCTCGCGGACCTCGGCGTCGCTGACGGTCACGCTGGACAGCACGACCTCGCGCAGCTTGCCGCGCATCATCTCGTCGCGGATCGACTCCTCGAAGCGGCCCTTGGACAGGCCCATCCGCTTCAGGGAGCGCCCGTAGAGCTCGACGGAGAACCTGCCGTCGTCGCCCTTGAAGGCGGCGATGTCCAGGACGTAGCGCTGCATCTCCTCGGTGCTGACCTCCAGGCCGATGCGGTGCGCCTCTTGGACCATGACCTCGTCGATGATGAGCTGGTCCAGCACCTGCTTGGACAGGGCGGAGACCTGGTCTTCATCCAGGGTGCCCTGGCCCATGCCACGCATGCGGGTCCGCATCTCGCGCTGGAGATCCGAGTCCGTGATGCGCTTGCTGTTGACGCGTGCCACCGGCTGGGTGGTCATCATGCCCGCGCCGCTGCCCACGCCCCAGAAGATGAAGACGAGGATGATGATCCCGAAAATGACCCGCATCACCGTGCTGTCGGTGCTCGAGCGGATCTTTTCCATGACGGACATTGCGGCACCTCGGGCTGCGCGGGCCTTTCCCGGATGCGGGGGCGCGCACGGCTGGACGGGCGGACCTACCCGTTGCCCCCCTCTCTGGCAAGCCGAGGAGCCCTCGACAACGGCGCTGGTGACGCGCCCAGGATGCGCGGAGGTGGCCACGGATCGAGCACCGCGCTCCCCGGATGGACGTGATAGTGTCGCCCTGACGCGTGCATGCGCTCCGCTCTCGCCCGGGCCCCCTCGTCGGCCCGACCCTGCCTCCCCGCACCCATCTCTTCCTTTTCCTGCCGCGCGCCGGCTCCCGCTGGCCGCCCCCTCCGCCGCTCTCCTCGGCCGCCTCCCTCCCCGGTCCCCCCATGCTCAGCTCGATGCTTGGGGCCCTGTCGGCCGACCTGGCCATCGACATGGGCACCTCCCACACCCGGATCTTTGTTCGCGGGCGCGGGGTCGTCTGCTGTCAGGCCAGCGCCGTGGCCATCCACGAAGACCCTGCCGGCCGCCGGCGGGTCCTGCACGTCGGGGACGCCGCCCTGGAGATGCTTGGCCGCACGCCGCCCGACATCCGCGTGGTCCAGCCGATCCGCGACGGCGTGGTCGCCGACTACGACGTGGCAGAGGCGATGCTCCGCCACCTGATGCTCCAGGTCCAGGGCCGCCGGCTGTGGGTAGGCCCCCGGGCCGCGGTCGTGATCCCCTATGGCACCCCCGACATGGAGCGCCGGGCCGTCACCGAGTCGGCCGTCTCCAGTGGTGCCCGGGAGGTCGTGCTGGTCGAGCAGCCTCTGGCCTGCGCGGTCGGCGCCGAGCTGCCCGTCGAAGAAGCACGGGGCCACATGATCGTGGACATCGGCGGTGGCACGACCACCGTCGCCGTGCTCTCCCTGGGCGGCGTGGTCCACCACCACCGCCTCAAGGTCGGGGGCGGGCACCTGGACCAGGCCATCGCCCACCACCTGCGAGAGCACCACGGCCTGCTGGTCGGTGCTCGCACCGCAGAGGCCGCCAAGCTGCACCTGGGCGCCGCCATGAGCGGCGGGCCGGTCGAAGAGCTGGAGCTGCGCGGCCGGGCCGTGGACAGCGGCTGGCCCCGGGCCGTCGTGGTGCGCAGCGACGAGATCGCCGACGCCCTGGCCGAGCCCATCCGCATGATCATCGACGCCGTGCTCACCGCCCTGGAGCACACGCCGCCCGACCTGGCCAGCGACGTGGCCGAGGCGGGCATCGTGCTCACCGGCGGCGGGGCTCGGCTACTCGAGCTGGATCGGGCCCTGGGCGAAGCCACGGGGCTGCCCGTGGTCGTGCCCGAGGACCCAATCTGTACCGCCGTCGTCGGTGCGGCGGCCCTGGTGGACGCGCCGCCGCCAGTACGGGCGGTCGCGGTCTAGGCAGCCGGGCGGCTGCTACACCAGCACCTTGCTCACGAACTGGTCGAGCTGGGCGCCGTTGAGCGCGCCCACGTGGGTCGCGACCTGGCTGCCGCCGTCAAAGAGCATCAGCGTCGGAACACCGCGGATGCCGTACTTGGCCGGCGACCGGGGGTTGCTGTCGATGTCGATCTTGCAGACCTTGATCCGGGGGCTCTGCTTGTCGGCCAGGGCGTCGATCAGGGGGGCGATGCGCTGGCAGGGGCCGCACCAGGTCGCGGTGAAGTCCAGCAGCACGGGGGTGGTGCTGCCCAGGACCTCCTGGTCGAAGGTGGCGTCGGACACGATGGTGACCTTGTCGCTGGCCATGGCTCTTCTCGGCGGGATGAGGGGAGGGGAGGGCGGAGGGGAGGGCTGGAGCCGGACTGGACAGGGCGCGCCTGCGCATGCCGACGCCACCATGTAGGATCCTCACAGCCGCCGAGCAAGGCTTGGTGGTGCCCCTGGGGAGGACCTGGTGCGACAGCGGCGCCCCCCGCGGTCGCTGGCAGGTACCGAGCAGGGGCGGCCTCCGGAGACATGCATGAGCCGAGTCCTGTTGGTGTGCCGCGAAGAGGAGGTGCAGGGCGCCCTTCGCGCCGCACTCACCGCGCTGGGGCACGAGGTCGAGGACGCCGCCGAGCTGCCTGCGGCTGGGGAGGTCCAGGCCGAGGTGGTGGTCGTCGACAACGACGCCGCCTGCACCCAGGGGCGGGACCTGGTGCGCAGCCTGCGCAAGAGCGGGCAGGCGGTTCGGGTGGTCTGGGCCGGCGAGGGGGTGTCCTCGGGCCTGGGCCTGGTCTTCACCGAGCTGCCCGACGCCGTCATCTCGCCGCCGGTGACCATGGCCAGCGTGGGCGCGGCCCTGGCCCGCATGGAGCGCCACGCGGGCCCCATCGACCTGGAGCTGCTGGACCTCGACGCCATCGACGGGCCGCTGGAGTACTTCCCCCTGGTTCGCGTGTTGTGGGCCGCCCACCGCCAGCGGGCCTCGGGACGGCTGGAGCTGTACCTGGACGAGGCCGAGCGCGAGCTGCACCTGCGGGACGGCGCCATCGTCGGCGGGCGCGGCTTCCCCGACCTGCTCTCGGAGCAAGGGGTGCAGGGCAGCCTCGACGACGATCTCAACGACCTGGTCAGCCGGGCCATCGCCCAAGGGCTGCGCCCCGACACCGTCCTGGAGCAGGCGGCGCAGGCCCTGGGCGTCGCTGTCGCCGCCACCGTCGGACGCAGCGGCGGCATGGTCCTGTTCGAGCCGGGGGCCGAGGCGCCCGAGCACGCCTTCCCGCTGCCCACGCCGGTGCCCCGGCTGCTGGCCCTCGGTCTGCGCACGGCCCGGCCCGTCGCGCGGGTGCGGCGCATCCTGGGCCCGCTGCGCGGGGACCTCATGGTCGCACACCACGATCCCGCGGGGCCCGGCGGACTGCCCCCGGTGGCCCTGCGCCTGTGGCGGGCGGCCCATGAGCGTCGGGCGCTGGGGGAGCTGGTGGAAGAGGACGACCAGGCCTGGCTGGCGGCGGACCTGCTCCTGCAGCTTGGGCTGGCCACCTTGCAGGCCCGACCCCTGCCGCCGCCCTCCGTGCCCGTGGCCGTGCCCGCGGTCCAGGCGCCGCCCGCGGCGGTCGCAGCGCCCGCGCCGGACCGCAAGGCGCGCAGGACCCCGGCCCGGGGTGAGACCCCAAGAGCCGGGCGTGAGACCCCAAAGAGCAGCGACGAGCCGGCGCGCTCCGAGCAGCTCGACCCCCTGCTCGCGGACCGCAGCCGCCTGAGCGGCCTGGACGCGACGGGTGTGCTCGGCATCAGCACCAGCGCCGACCTGAACCCGCGCGCCATCGACGAGCGCTTCCGGGTCCTGTCCTCGCGGTACCACCCCGACCGCTTCGTCCGGCAGCCCCAGGCCGTCGGCCAGGTAGCCGGTGACTGCTTCGCCATCGTGCAGAACGCCTACACGATGCTGCGTGACCCCCTGCATCTCGACGAGGTCCTCCAGCGGATGCAGGCCCGCGAGCACGGCACGGTCTACGTCTCCGACACCGACCGGCGCCGCGCCCGGCTGCTGTACGCCCGCGGGGACGCCGCCTTCCGCCGCAAGCTGTGGGCCGAGGCCATCGCCGAGCTGGAGATGTCCTTCGAGGTCGATCCCGAGTCCTGGCGCACCCGCTTCCTGCTGACGCGGGCCCGCTTCGAGTCCCGGGAGCGCAGCCCCGAGGAGTGCGCGGCGGCGCTGGTCGGCATGTCGGTCCCCGAGGGCCGCAGCCTGGCCGAGCTGCACTACACCCGGGGCGAGATGCTGCTGGCCGCCGGCCGCCCGGAGGAGGCCTTCCGCTGCTTCGAGGCGGCGCTGGGTGAGTTCCCTGACCACGTCGAGGCGCGCCGCCAGCTTCGCCTGCGGCGGCTGCGGGAGGACGGCGTCGACGCGGTCCGGGCGCGCGACGCCGAGGAGCGGGCCCGCCGTGTGGCCCAGCGGGCCGAGGACGCGCGGGGTGCGGCCCAGGGCCAACCCCAGGCCCCTTCCTCCAAGCACGGGGAGGCTGCCGACGAGGGCGAGGGCGAGGGCAGCCGTCGCCTGGGCGTGCTGGGCGATCTCTTCAAGCGCAGGAAGCGCTGAGCAGGTCTCCGCGCTTGCTCGCGTCTGCTGGGAGGCGCGTCCCGGCGTCGGGCGATAGACCCGGGCCATGGATCGTGCGCTGCTCATCGTCGCCCTGGTCTGCTACCTGGCGCCTGCCCTCGCCCGCAAGGATGGGTTCATGCGAGTCCTCGCGACTCGCTGGTGGGTGCCGGCTGGCCTGCTCCTGCATGTCCAGGCCCTCGTCCTGACCTTCTTCCTGGACGATGTGCCCCTGCGGTCCATGACCGAGGGTCTGGGCTTGACCGCTCTGCTCGTCATGGTGGCGCGGCTGTGGCTCAGCCGGAACCCCCGCATGGCCGCCATCCAGCGGATCCTGCTGGGCCTGGCCGGCCTGCTCATGGTGCTCGCGGCGCTGGCGCCCAGCACTCGCGGCACCGAGAGCAGCCCACCGGTGTTCTTCCTGCTCCACATCGGGCTGGTGCTGACCGGCTTCGCCGGCTTCGCGCTGACCTTCTCGATGTCGACCCTGTACCTGGGGGTCCGCCGGCGCCTCAAGCGCAAGCGGCTCTCCGACATCGGGAGCCTGCCCTCGCTGGACACCCTGGACGCGCTCATCATGCGCACCATGGCCTTCGGCTTCGCGACCCTGACCGCGGGCATCGCGGTGGGCTTCGCCTGGTCCTACGACCGCCAGGGCAGCGTGTGGCCCGGTGACTTCACGACGATCATCACCATGGCGGTGTGGCTCTGGTACGCCCTGGGCCTGGCGGCTCGCGTGGCGGCCGGCTTGCGGGGCCGGGTGGCGGCGATCTTCGGCGTGGTGGGCTTTGCGGCCTTCCTGCTGATCACGGCGGTCGGCCTGCTGCTCTCTGGCTTCCACGGAGCGGCGGGATGAGCAACGGCATCATCGCGGTGGGACTGAGCCACCACACCGCACCGGTCGAGGTTCGTGAGCGGCTGGCCGTGCCTGCGGCCGCCGTGCCGGCCCTGCTCCGGGCGCTGTGCCAGGAGGGCATGGGCAGCGAGGCCCTGCTGCTGTCGACCTGCAACCGGGTCGAGCTCTACGCCGTCCCGGCGCCCGGCAAGGACGTCGCCGAGATGGCGACCTGGCTGGCCGAGCGCAGCGGCCTGGTGCCCCGCAAGACCCTGCCCTACCTGTACCAGCACCACGGGGACGCGGCGGTCCGTCACCTCTTCCGGGTGACGAGCAGCCTGGACTCCATGGTCCTGGGCGAGCCGCAGATCGTGGGCCAGGTGCGGGAGGCCTACCGCGTGGCCCAGGAGAGCGAGTCCGCCGGCCCGGTCCTGCACCGGGTCATGGACCGCGCTCTGCTGGTCGCCAAGCGGGTCCGCAGCGAGACCCGCATCGCGCGTGAGGCGGTCAGCATCGGCCGGGCCGGCGTCGAGCTGGCCCGCCAGGTGCTCGGCACCCTGGAGGGGCGCGCCGCGCTGCTCATCGGCGCGGGCGAGCACGGGCGGGTCGTGGCCCGCTCGCTGTTGGACTACGGCCTGACCGAGCTGGCGGTGGCCAACCGCACCTTCTCCCGCGGCGCCGAGGTGGCCCGCGAGTTCGGCGCCTCTGCCGTGCCCCTGGAAGAGGTGCCCCGCTACCTGGAGCGGGTCGACATCGTGATGACCAGCACCTCGGCCGGCCGCTTCCTCATCGAGCACGGCGAGCTGGCCCACACCGTGCGCAAGCGGCGCTTCCGGTCCCTGGTCCTCATCGACCTGTCGGTGCCCCGCAACATCGACCCGGCCGTGGACCGCCTGGACGGCGTGTTCCGCTTCGACGTGGACGATCTGCGGCAGGTCGCCGAGTCCGGCCGCACCGCCCGCGAGGAGGCCTCCCACGACGCCGAGCGCATCGTGGACGAGGAGGCCGACCGCTGCTGGACCTGGCTCGTCAACGCCGACCTGCACGCCCGGATCGGCGCCATGACCCGCCAGGGCGAGCGGATCCGCCAGGGCGAGCTCGCTCGGGCCCAGGCCTTGCTGGAGCGCCTGGCCGAGGACGACCGCAAGGTGCTGGACGCCATGACCCGCGCCATGATCAAGAAGCTGCTCCACGACCCCATCCGCATCGCCCGCAAGCTGGCCGAGGAGGGGGACTCCCACGGAGTCGACATCCTGCTCGGTGCCTTGTCGGGCGCCGACCATCCAGAGGACCGCGATGCCTGATTCTCCCCTCATCCTCGGTACCCGGGGCAGCAAGCTCGCCGTGACCCAGAGCCAGCAGGTGGCCGACGCCATCACCGAGCGCACCGGCCGCCCCGTTCGCCTGGAGATCATCCGCACACGAGGGGACAAGATCCAGGACCGCCCGCTGGCGGCGGTCGGGGGCAAGGGCCTGTTCACGGCCGAGCTCGAGGCCGCCCTGAACGACGGCAGCATCGACCTGGCGGTGCACTCGCTCAAGGACCTGCCGACCGAGGACGCCCCCGGCCTGATGCTGGGTGCCATCCCCCTGCGCCAGGACCCCCGCGACGTCATCGCGGGTCGACGCCTCGAGGACCTGCCGGCCGGCAGCGTGGTGGGCACGGGCTCGCTGCGTCGCCGCACCCAGCTGGCCGAGCTGCGGCCCGATCTGGAGCTGCGCGACATCCGGGGCAACGTGGACACGCGCCTCGCCAAGCGGGATCGCGGCGACTACGACGCCACCATCCTGGCGATGGCCGGGCTCCGGCGCCTGGGCATCGAGCGCGAGGACCTCTACCCGCTGTCCATCGAGACCATGGTGCCGGCCGTGGGACAGGGCGCCCTGGCGGTGCAGTGCCGGGCGGGCGACCGTGTTGTGCTGGACCTGCTGGCCTCGATCGAGGACGCCGTTACGCGCCGCTGCATCGACGCCGAGCGGGCCTTCCTGACCGCCATCGGGGGCGGCTGCAACGTGCCCGTGGCGGCCCACGTGGTCGTGGGTCCCGACGGTCAGCTCCACGGCGTCGCCGTCGGTCCGGTGGCCAGCGGCCTGCGCCGCGTGCGCCTGCAGGACAGCGACCCGGTGCGCCTGGGCCAGGCCCTGGCGGCGTCCCTGGGCTGAGCGCCGGCCCGCTCTCCCTGGTGGTGTTTTGGGCCCGCTTCGGGCCTTCCGGGCTGTCGCCTCGGGGCTCCCTGCCTGCGCGCCCGTGGTCGCGCTGGCGCGCGCCTCCAGAATGTGCGCTGGCAGGGACCCCTCGGCTGCGCCCGGACGCGGCATGGGCCCTGCGTTGCGCCCGGCGCGAGGCCCTGGTTCTCCCGGAGCACAGCACCCGAAGTCGGGGGGTGAGCCATCATCCCTCGACTTCAGCACGCCTCAGCATCCGAAGTCGGAGGATGGCTACTCATCCCAAGACTTCAGCACGCGAGAGCACCCGAAGTTGGAGGATGTCTCCTCATCCCCCGACTTCTGCACGCCCGGGCAGCGCCGACCTGAGCTGTCAGAGCCTGAGAGGAAGTCCCCGCCGGGCCTGTAGAACCTGAGGCGCGGGCGTTGTGATGTCTGGAAGCTCTGGCGGGGCGAGTCCAAGTGCGGACACCGGACCGGCTGAGCGTCCGGCTGATGACTCCAGACCTGGAGAGCCTGCTGCCACCGGATCACGACGCTCGTGCGGTGTGGCTGCACGTGCAGCGGCTGGACTTGTCGGCGCTGTTCAAGGCGGTGCGGGCGCGCGGGAGCCGTGCGGGCCGGCCCGAGATCGACCCGGCGTTGTTGATGGCGCTGTGGCGGCTCGACGCGGCCTTGGGGCAGCTGGCCGAGGTCGAGAAGACCAGGCGTCGCCCGAGCAAGTCGTCGGCGTTGACGTCAGCAACCGAGGCAGCGACACCGGGGCAGCGACAAGGGCGAGCTCCAGCCCATGGTGGACGGCGTAGAGGCCAACCTCGACCGCCTTCCCGGCCATGCGCTCGTGGACAATGGGCTCGCAAAGCTCGATGCCATCGAGGAGCTGGAGGGCCGCGGCGTCCAGCGCCGGTGCAGAAGCCTCGAGACGCGGCGCAGGGCCCCTTCCAACCCCTGCCGGGCGACGGCCCGGGCGTCGCTTGCTGGCGCCAACCCATGGGCACCGACGAGGCCAGGAGAACCCAGGTGCTGCGAGCGGCCGTCGCTGAATGTATCGACGCCCAGGCCGGGAACCGCCTTGACAATCGCTCCCCAGGTAGCGCTGGGAACCGCTGCGCAGGCCGCCTTCGTGGAGAGCCCGGCCGCTCAGTTGCCGCCGCTCAGTTGCCGGAGTCGCCGACGGTGCCGTTGCCGGTGAAGCCGCAGCGGCTGGCGCACTCGCTGGGCCAGTCGGCGTCGTTGAGCTGCTGGCAGCTCATCTGGCTGACGCCGTCGACACAGGCCTGGGCGGCCTTGCGGTCGTAGCTCGGGCAGTCGATGGTGGTCGGGTCGTAGCTGGCCTGCACGGTCGTGGCGCAGCTGCTGACCGAGTCGAAGCCGAAGGTGGGCAGGTACCCGCACTGGTCGTACAGGTTGCAGGTGGCCTGCGCCATGTCGACGGCGAAGTCCTCGGGTGGGTAGCCGCACGCGGCCAGGACCAGCACGAAGGCCAGCACGAGTGCTCCAGGGGGCAAGAGACGCGGTCTACTGGCCCGCGGAGCTTCCGGCGGTGCAGACGCTGTCGCAGACGGCGGGGAGCTGCCCATCGGTCAGCTCGGCGCAGGTCAGGGCTTCCCAGGCTGCTACGCAGTCCTTCGCGGCCTTGGCGTCGTAGTTGGGGCAGGGGTCCCGACCGCTGTCCTCGGCGCCCTGGTAGAAGGACTGCTGGTAGTTCTGGCAGGTCTCCAGCGTGCCGCCGAAGAAGTCGAGCATGTCGCACTCGTCGTAGCGAGCGCAGGTCAGGTCGATCATCTCGGTGTTGTACTTGGACTGGTTGTAGCCGCAGCCGGTGCTGACCAGGGCCAGGAGCAGCGCGGGGCGGGCCAGCAGGGTCAGGCGGGAGGGCAGGGGAGAGGTCATGAGCGGCTCCGTCCAGTGGCAGGGGCGGGCACCCGCGCTGCGCGGGCCATGGGAGCACCCCGATACCCGCTGGCCCGGTGACGTGTCAACTGCGGCGGCGTCCGGGACAGGCTAGGTGCGGGTCCTGGAGGTGGTCGTGGCGGCGCGTGTGCTGGTCGTCAGCGAGCATGTGGGGCCCCTGGTGGAGGCCCTGCGGGCGGCCGGGCTGGAGCCCGTCTCGGTGCCCCTGGTGTACACGGTGGGCACCGGCGAGCCGCCGCCCGTAGCGGTCCCTGCCCAGATCCTGGTCAGCTCGGCCGCGGCGCCGCGCCTGGCGCCCCAACTCGCCGCCTGGTGTGCCGGTGCCCGCGTCGTCGCGGTGGGGCCGGCCACGACCCGCGCCCTCCAGGTCGCCGGGATCACCGTGGCCGCCACCGGGGACAGCGGCGGTGGGCAGGCGCTGGCGCTGCTGGACCCGGCCCTGCAGCCTACGGTCTTCGTCGGCGCCCGGCAGCCTGCGCCGGACCTGGCCCAGGCCCTGTCGCAGGGGCGCCTGCTGCACTGGGCCGTCTACGACCGCGCCGAGCCCGACGCCCGCGCGGCGCTGGCCGCTGCCATGCCCGTGCAGGCCGCGATCCTGAGCAGCCCCTCGGCGGTCGAGGCCTGGCTGCGGCAGCGTCCGCCGGGCGCCGAACACCTGCCCCTGGTGCTCATCGGCCCGACCACGGCCGCTGCTGCCGCCCAGGCGGGCCTGGCGCCCCTGACCGTCGCTGCCAGCCCGCGGGTCGAGGCCCTGGTCGCGGCTACCTGCCAGGCGCTGGGCCTCTGAGCGCGCGCTGGGCGCTCCAAGCGCGCGCCGGGCCGCCAGCTGCCGCATGTGGGAGGGCCCAGACGCGAGAAGGGGCCCTCACCGTGATGAGGACCCCTTCCGCGATCGAGCGGGCGTGAGACGAGCCCACGCCGTGCGAATCACATGCCGGTGTCGCCGGTGGTCGTGCCGCAGACCAGCTCACAGGCACTCTGGCCGGTGGTGGAGCTGGAGCCGTCACAGGTACCCGTGGCGTTGATGTCCTTGAACTCCTTGATGCAGTCCTTGGCAGCGCCGCCGTCGTAGGTGCAGCTGTCGGCCTGGACAGCGGCCAGGGCGGTGGCCTCGAGGGTGCTGACGCAGGTGGCGTAGTCGCCGCCGAAGTAGTCGAGCAGGCCGCAGGTCTCGTAGAGGGTGCAGTACTCCTCGGCGTACTGGGTCGCGAACTTGGTGTCGCTGAGGCCACAGCCGGTGAGCAGGATGGCGCCGATGAGGAACAGGTTGCGGTTCATGTGTCGTCTCCAGTGATCGCTTGGGGTTCGCGGGCCTCCACGCTATCCGGCACCGCCGTCGCCGCGTATTCAGTCGTCGTTGGGGGGTCAAGTGCAATCTCCCGGCGTATCGGGACAAACAACGGGAGAGGGCTGGTCATCGCGCCAGGACCCGCGTGAGGTCCTTGGTGATGTTCTTCTGGTGACTCTCCAGCGTTCCCCCTCCAATCTCGATGAGCTTTGCGTCCCGGAACAGGCGCTCCACGGGGTACTCCGTGCAGTAGCCGGAGCCGCCCATGACCTGCATGGCGTTGTCGGCTACCTGCTTTCCGACCGGACCCGCGAAGAGCTTGGAGGCGTCGCTTCCCAGGCGGTTGTGCTTGCCTGGGCCGACATCGCGCGCAACGCGGTAGATCAGCGCACGGGCCGCCTCGGTCATGGCGTAGCTGTCGCCGATGTAGCGTTGGATCTGTCCGAAGCGGTTGATGGGTTGTCCGAAGGCCACCCGCTGGTCGGCGTGCTGCACCATGATCTGCAGGCAGCGATCGGCGATGCCCAGGCTCATGGCGGCCAGGGTGAGGCGCTCGATCTCCAGGTTGCGCATCATGTGGCTGAGGCCAGCCCCCTCGGCGCCCAGCAGGTTGCGGGCCGGGACGCGGCAGTCCTCGAAGATGAGCTCGCTCATCGTGCTGGCGCGCATGCCCATCTTGTGGATCGGCTGGCTGGACGAGAAGCCCGGACAGTCCCGGTCGACCAGGAAGGCCGTGATGTTTTCGTCGACCTTGGCGTAGACCAGGAAGACGAAGCCGTCGGGTCCGTTGGTGATGTAGGTCTTGGTGCCGTTGAGGACGTAGCTGTCACCGTCGGCGACGGCGGTGGTCGTCATTCCCAGGACGTCGGTGCCGTAGCCAGGCTCGGTCATGCCCATGCCACCGACCCACTCGCCGCTCAGCACCTTCTCCAGGTACCGCCCCTTCTGTTCGTCATTGGAGCAGTGGAAGAAGTTGTTCACGAACAGCATCGAGTGGGCCAGGTAGGCCAGGCAGAAGCCAGGGTCGCTCTTGGAGAGCTCGTGGTGGACGATGACGGCGGCCGTCGTGTCCATGCCGGCGCCGCCCCACCGCTCGGGCACGGTGATCCCGTGCAGGCCGAGCTCGCCGAGCTTGCGGAAGAGGTCCAGGTTCAGGCGCTGGGCCTGGTCGAAGCGCTCGGCCTGGGGCTCGACCTCACGGGTGGTGAAGTCCGCGACGAGCTCGCGGAGCATCGTGTGCTCGGGGGTGGGCGCGTAGATGTCGCACACCGGCGCTGCGGCGTCGGCGCTGGGCTCGGACTCGGAGGACCACGGCACGGGAGGCTCCTGACGCTTTGCGTGGGGGGGGGACGAGGCCGGGGTGTATCCAACCCGCCCGACGCCCGCAGGTCGGGCGACCGGTGGATACGCAGGGGGCATGAGTGACCCCACCCCTCACGCTCCCCCCGCTCCTCCCACCCTCTTCCTGGTGGACGGCTCCAACACCGCCTTTCGCGCCTTCTACGCGATCCAGTCGGACATGCGCTCCCCCGAGGGCCTGCCGACCCGCGCCCTGTTCGGCTTCACGCGGATCCTCCTCAAGCTCATCAAGGACCACCAGCCCACCTGGTGTGCCGTGGTCTTCGACAAGGGCCTGTCCTTCCGCAACGAGCTGTACCCGGACTACAAGGGCCAGCGCCCGGACATGCCCGAAGACCTGCGGCTGCAATGGGACGAGCTGCCCGGCCTGTGTGAGGACCTGGGCCTGACCGCGATCATGCAGCGGGGCTACGAGGCGGACGACATCATCGGCACCCTCGCCGTGCGTCACACCGGCCCCGAGGTGCACGTCGTCATCGTGTCCTCGGACAAGGACTTCGGCCAGCTCGTCACCGACCGCGTCCACATGCTGGACGTGGGCAAGAACCTGATGATGAGCCCTGCGGAGATCGAGGAGAAGTGGGGGGTGCGCCCCGACCAGGTCATCGACCTGCTGGCGCTGATGGGCGACACCTCGGACAACGTGCCTGGCGTGCCCGGGGTCGGCCCCAAGAAGGCCGCGCAGTTCCTCCAGAAGTATGGCGATCTGGACTCCGTGCTGGCTCACGCCGCGGATATCGGCGGCAAGACCGGCCAGAAGGTGGCCGAGAGCGTGGAGGTCGTGCAGCTGGCCCGCAAGCTGGTGACCATCGTCACGGACTTCCCTGACACGGCCCTGGGCCTGGCACCGGGCCTGGAGACCCTGCGGATCCGCCCCTGGGACCGCCCGGCCCTGGCCGAGCGCCTGCGGCGCTACAACTTCAAGACCCTGGTGCGGGAGCTGGGCCTGGAGGAGGACGTGGCCCAGGCCCGGGCCGCCGTCGCGGGGGAAGGTGAAGGCGGGACCGAGGCGGGGACCCAGGGCGAGCCTGGCTCGGAGGGCCCTCCCAACGACACCGCTGCACAGATCACCACTGCTGCCGCGGGCCCGGTCATCGACCGCAGCGCCTACCGCACCATCACCAGCCCCCAGGACCTGGCCTGGCTCGCGGCGGAGCTGCGGCGGGTGGGGCGCTTCTCCTATGACTGCGAGACCACCAGCCTGGATCCCACCCAGGCGGCGCTGGTGGGCATGAGCTTCTGCTGGTCGGCCGACACCGCGGTCTACGTGCCCATCTCCCACGATCCGGGCCCGAACTGCGAGGGCGCCCTGGAGACCCTGCTGCCCCTGCTGGCGGACCCGGCCCTGAAGAAGACCGGCCAGAACCTGAAGTACGACCTGGAGGTCCTGCGCGCCCAGGGACGGGACCTGGCCGGCATCGACGGCGACACCATGCTGGTCGACTACCTGCTCGACGTCGATCGCAAGCACAACCTCGACGAGCTCGCCCAGCGCCACCTGGGCCACACCATGCTGGGCTTCAAGGAGGTGGCTGGCCCCTTCGACGACCAGTTCCAGCGGGTGCCCGTGGACCAGGCCACGGCCTACGCCGCAGAGGACGCCCACGTCGCCTGGCTCCTCGACCAGGCCCTCACCCCCGGCCTGGGCACGGGTGCTGGTCCCGACCCGCTGCGGGTCTACCGGGACATCGAGCTGCCCCTGATCCCGGTCCTGGCCGACATGGAGCTGGCCGGCATCGGCGTGGACACCGGCGCCCTCGAAGAGCTGGGCGTAGAGCTGGGACGGCGCATCGACCTGCTGGTCGCCGACATCCAGGCCGAAGCCGGTCCCGACTTCAACGTGAACTCGACCCAGCAGCTCGCCCAGATCCTCTTCGAGCAGCGGGGCCACAAGCCGGTCAAGAAGACCGCGAAGCGCACCGGCTACAGCACCGACTCGGCCACCCTCGAGGCCCTGCTCGGCTCCGGCGATCCGCTGCCGCGGCTCATCCTGGACTATCGCGAGCTGGCCAAGCTCAAGAGCACCTACGTCGATGCCCTGCCTCGCAGCGTGTCGGCGGCCGACGGACGCATCCACACGAGCTTCCACCAGGCCGTGGCCGCGACGGGGCGCCTGTCGAGCAATGACCCGAACCTGCAGAACATCCCCATCCGCACCGACGAGGGGCGGCGGATCCGCCACTGCTTCGTGGCCCGCCCGGGGCATCGCTTCGTCTCGGCGGACTATTCGCAGGTCGAGCTGCGGGTGCTGGCCCACTTCTGCGGAGAGGGCCCCCTGGTCGAGGCCTTCCGCGAGGGCCAGGACATCCACCGCCGCACCGCCGCCGAGATCTTCGGCGTGCCGCTGGAGCAGGTGCGCCCCGAGCAGCGCCGCGCCGCCAAGGCCATCAACTTCGGCATCGTCTACGGCATGAGCGCCTTCCGGCTGGCCCGGGAGCTGGACATCGGGCGGGCCGAGGCAAAGGCCTGGATCGACGGCTACTTCGACCGCTACCCCCAGGTCCGCACCTACATGGAGCGGGCGGTCCAGGAGGGCACCAGCCGGGGCTACGCCGAGACCCTGACCGGGCGCCGCCGCTTCCTGCGCGGCCTGGACTCGAGCAACTTCAACGAGCGCGGGGCCGCCGAGCGCATCGCCATCAACACCCCGGTCCAGGGCAGCGCCGCTGACCTGATCAAGCTGGCGATGATCAAGGTCCACGCCCGGCTGGGCGCCGAGCTGCCCCAGGCCCGCCTGCTGCTCCAGGTGCACGACGAGCTGCTGGTCGAGTGCCCGGAGGACCAGGTCGCCGCCGTCCAGGCCGCCGTGGTGGAGGAGATGGAGGGCGCCTACCCGCTCGCCGTGCCGCTCGTGGCGGACGTGGGCGCCGGCTTCAACTGGGACGAGGCTCACTGAGGCTCCGTCCGCGACGCAGAAGTTACACTCCTGCGCCCGCCGCCGCGGGGACCGGATGGAGGAGTGATGGCGCTGCCGAGCGTGTCCATGCTGCTGAGCGGGTCCCTGCTGGGGACGCTGATGACCGCGCTGGCCCCGCTGATGGCGTGGGGAACCAGCGAGTCGCCCCCGGCGGACGACGACGCGGGCCCGGGCGGCGGTCGACGGGCCCCGGTCACCGGGCCCGGCCAGGACCCCGATCACGAGCTGGTCCAGGCGGTCCTGGACGGGGACGGCACGGCCTACCGGGGCCTGGTCGAGCGCTACCAGGGCCGGATCTACTCGGTCTGCTTCGGCATGGTGCGCAACCCCGAGGACGCCCGCGACCTGGCCCAGGAGGCCTTCGTTAAGGCCTACCAGAACCTCTCCCGCTTCCGGCTGCAGGCGAGCTTCTACACCTGGCTGTGCCGCATCGCGATGAACGTGTCCATCGACCACCTGCGCCGCCAGAAGGTGCGCAAGGCCGAGCTCTTCGAGGACGGGGTCGCGACCAGGGGCCAGGGCGGCGTGCTCTCCCTGGGCCACGGCCGGGAGGACCCGGGTCGCAACCTGGAGCGCAAGCGCCTGCGGGAGCAGCTCGCGGCGGCCCTGGACGATCTGCCCGAGGACCAGCGCCAGGTCATCGTCCTGCGTGAGATCGAGGGGCTGGCCTACAAGGAGATCGCCGAAGTCATGAGCATCCCTGAGGGTACGGTCATGAGTCGGCTGTACTACGCCCGCAAGAAATTGCAGGCGGCCCTCAAGGACGAGCGGGAGTAGGGCGCCGTGACGGTCACGCTTTTCGCGCCAGCGGTGTCGAATGACCCTGACCGTGGTCCGTCCATGGAAGGCGCAGGGGCGAAGCCGCCCGCTCGCAGCCGTCCTGGAGACCCGCGATGACCCAGCCCCGTTCCCCCGGTCCGGACCGTCGCCAGCAGCTTGAGCTGCGGGTTGCCGACGGGCTGGCCAGTGCGGCAGAGGTCGAGGAGCTGCTCGCCTTGGAGGCGCAGCCCGACGAGCTGCTGCTGCTGCACGACGAGCTGGGCGCGCTGCTGCGTCCGGCCTGGGTCCCGGACCTGGCCGACGCCGTGATGCAGGAGCTGGGCATGGCGGCAGCTGATGAGCCGGGCCGGCAGCTGCTGCGCGAGCTGCTCGACGGCGGCGCCGCGCCCGAGCTGGCCGCGGACGTGCTGCGGACCGTGGGCCTGGACGATGTCGACGCACAGCGGGCCGACGGCCTGGTGCGTGCCCTGCTGGACGGTGGCTCGGCCCTCGAGCTGGCCGACCCGGTCCTGGTGAGCCTGGGGCTGTCCACCGAGCTGTCCCGACACCAGGCCCTGGGCCAGGCCCTGCGCGCCCACCAGGCCGCGGAGCACCCCGACCTCGCCGACGCGGTCATGGTCGCCCTCGGCCTGCACGACGCCTCGGCCAGTGGCTCCCAGGACGAATCCGACGACGACGAGCTCGCCCCGGTGGTGTGGCTGACCCCCGCCGCTGCCACGCCGCCTGCCCACCGCCGCGCTGGCCTCCTGGGCGCGGGGCTGGGCTTCCCGGCCGTCGCCCTGGCCGCCGCCGCCGCCCTGCTCCTGTTCTTCTCCAGCGCTCCGGTCGGCTCCTCGCCCGACCAGCTCGCCTTTGAGCTGTCCCCCATCAACCACGTCGACATCGAGGACATCTCCTCGGGCGACCAGGTGATGGTCCAGGTGCTCCAGCTCGACGACGACAACGCACCGACGATCATCTACATCGACGAGCTGGACGACACCGACGAGGGAGGTACCCCGCTATGAGCACCCGCCTCGGCACCCTGATTCCACGCCTCCTCCTCAGCCTGGGACTGCTGCTGTCCCCGGGCGTGGCCCTGGCCCAGAGCCGCCTGCCCGTGCCCCTGGCGGGCCCGACCGGCGCCGCGCCCGTGCGCGCCAAGGTCGACATGGAGATCCGCGTCGTCTACGCGACCACCTCCCACAGCCGCGTGGATCCGCGGCTGGCCTCGCTGACCCGCTACCTCAGCCACCTGAGCTTCACCGGCTACGAGCTGCTGGACACCCAGAAGGCCCAGGTGGGGCTGGGCAGCAAGGTCAGCTTCACGGTCCAGGGCGGCCGCAAGGTCACCGTGACCCTGCTGGGGCGGGACGAGCAGAAGGCCCGGGTCCGGGTCCAGGTCAGCGGCGCCAACGACAAGCAGCTGCTGGACACCACCATGTCGGTCAACCGCAACGGCACCGTCATCGTCGCGGGCCCCAAGTACCAGGACGGGATCCTGGTCCTGCCCCTGACCGCGCGGTACTGAAGTCTCCCGCACCGGGAGGCACCGTGACCATCTTCCAGAAGATCATCGACCGCGAGATCCCGGCCGACATCATCTACGAAGACGATGAGGTCCTGGCCTTCCGGGACATCGCGCCCCAGGCGCCGGTCCACGTGGTGATCATCCCCAAGAAGGCGCTGACCAGCATCGCGGACGCCGGGCAGGGCGACCAGGCGCTGCTGGGCAAGCTGCTGCTGGCCTCTGCCGCCGTGGCGCGGGAGCTGGGGGTCGAGACCTCGGGCTACCGCGTGGTGACCAATGTGGGCGCCCACGGCGGCCAGAGCGTCTTCCACCTGCACCTGCACCTGCTGGCCGGCCGGCAGCTGGGCTGGCCGCCGGGCTAGTCGGGCGCAGGCTGTGCTGCCTGCCTGGCGCTGCCTGCCTGGCGCTGCCTGCCTGGCGCTGCCTGCCTGGCGCTGTCTGCCTGGCGCTGTCTGCCTGGCGCTGTCTGCCTGGCGCTGTCTGCCTAGGAGCCTGTCGGGAATAGCCTGACCACTCCGCTGGGGCCCTTGGGGTTGGCCGGTGCCCCTGAAGGCGGGGGCGCGGGGCGGTGGGAGGCTCAGGAGGGGGGCGTCGCTGGCCTTCCTGG
>Ga0100377_1000052_pt1 | contig 87658 bp, 88 predicted proteins | sample CryGeymeta201501_FD_83664 | JGI IMG/M metagenome (GOLD analysis project Ga0100377, IMG submission 83664) | Groundwater microbial communities from Crystal Geyser aquifers in Utah, USA - Crystal Geyser metaG 2015-01 | ecosystem: Environmental > Aquatic > Deep subsurface > Groundwater | place: USA... | reverse complement strand
AGATGCAAAAAAAATCTGAGTGGAAAAAGATTCCTATCGTTGTTCTCTCAAATCTTGGGCAGGAAAGCGATCGTGATCGTAGCCTTAAGCTCGGTGCAGTGGAATATATTGTGAAGTCAGATTCCTCGCTTCAGGAGATTGTCGGCCTCATTAATAAGCACTTAAAAAAATAGATGCCAAATCCCTCTGTCCAGCTGAGTCCTCAAGTTCTTAAAGAACTTTTTGTCGGTGGAAAATTTCTTCGGGCGAAGGAGTTTGATATGGCTGCTGACCAGGCGAGCTCACGGAATTGGAGTATTCCACAGGCCATTCTAGAGTTGGGGCTTTTGTCCGATGCGCAAATTGGAGCATTACTGGCGGAACAGCTCGGATATTTTTTTGTAGACCTTGTAAAACAACGGCCCGAGCCGAACACACTCCTTCTTTTTCCTAAAAAGGTTGCGAAAGCGCAGGAAGCGATTCCTATGAAACGCGTCGGAGGAGAACTTTGGGTTGCAACATCAAAAGTAGATAATTACGAATTTTTCAAATTAGTTGAAAAGGTTTTTCATATGCCGGTTCATGTCGTTTACGCGACATCGGATGGCGTAGAATCGGCTCTAAAATTTTATGAAGAGGATGTGCTCTTACAGGTTCAGTTGCTTTTGAAGGCAATGGAGAAAGGCCTGCATGAAGAGGACGTTTCTAAATTAGTTACTTTGATGGTTCAGTCGGCTTATGAGCGGCATGCTTCCGATATTCACATTGAGCCGGAAAAGGAGAATGTGGTTGTCCGCTACCGTATCGACGGAAGATTGCATGAAGCCTTTCGTTATCCTAGAGATTTTCATGATCAAGTTGTATTTCGCATTAAAATTTTGTCGAAACTCAGAACGGATGAGCATGCACAAGCACAAGACGGACGTTTTGGGCTGATTTTTCCCGGAGGGGGGCTTAGCTTGCGTGTATCCATTCTCCCCATTACATATGGCGAGAATATTGTTATGCGTCTTCTCTTTGAAGGGTCTCAGCGCCTTCTTCTTGAAGACCTTGGGTTGCAATCCGATGATCTCGAGAAAGTAAAACGTGCTTCAGAACAACCACATGGAATGATTCTCCTCTCGGGTCCAACCGGCTCAGGAAAAACAACAACACTTTATGCGGTGATGACAATTTTGAATCAGCCGGATGTAAATGTAATGACTATTGAAGATCCGGTTGAATATAGCGTTCGTGGGATTCGTCAGATTCAAGTAAATCCAAGAACAAACCTCACATTTGAAACCGGATTAAAGTCTATCGTTCGTCAGGATCCTGATGTGATCATGGTTGGAGAAATCCGCGATCCACAAACGGCGTCCATCGCCGTTAATGCGGCATTGACCGGTCACTTGATGCTTTCGAGCTTGCACGCCAATGATGCCGCCGCCTCTTTTCCGCGCTTGTACGAACTGAATGTTGAGTCATTCTTAATTGCCTCGTCCATGAACCTTGTTATCGCTCAACGCTTGGTGCGCAAGATTTGTACGCATTGTATGATCAGCTATCAGCTTGGAGGTGATGAACTTGAACTTGTCGCCGGGGATGAGGAGCTTCGCAAGCTTATTCAGAAAATTGGTGGAAAAAAAGATTTAGAAAAACGTCGTTTTTATCGGGGAAAAGGATGTTCTATTTGTGGAGATACGGGCTATTTAGGACGTATGGGCATTTTTGAGCTCTTAGAAGTTGATGAAGCTATACGCCCGCTTATTGTGAGCAAGGAAAGCTCAGATATCATCCGCACATTTGCTCATAAGCGTGGCATGCGGCTCATGATTGAAGATGGTATCGAAAAAGTTTTCCAAGGGAAAACAACTATTGGTGAAATTATTCGCGCAACGAAAACTTAATCCTGACGGCGAATCAAAAACGCGCTATACTCTTTGCAGACATGAAAATTCCTCACCCTTTTCTTCATAGCGCATTTAAGCGGGAGTTTCCCGATTTTGTTAAGAACCTTAGCATCATGGCAAAAAGCGGTATCCCTCTTGATGAGGCTCTCCGCGTGCTTGCTATTGAAAATCGATCTAAAGGCATTCGCACCTTTATCGAAGGTATACAACATGAAGTTCAGCAGGGAGTCGCTCTTTCGAAGGCCTTAGAGGCTTATGACGGAGATTCGGACTCTCTGGTTATTAACGTGATCAAAGCAGGGGAGGTAAACGGTACGCTTGAAGAGAACCTTCAATATCTTGCGGATCTCCTTGACCGAAAACGCGAACTCTCCCAGCGTATTCAATCCGCGATGCTTTATCCGGAAATTGTTCTCGTGCTCGCTTTTCTTATTGGTGGCGGAATCTCGATTTTTGTTCTTCCTAGGCTCGTGCCACTTTTTCAGACGCTTGGCGTAAAGCTTCCCTTTGTTACACAGCTCTTCTTAGACTTCTCCGTATTTCTGCGTGACAATGGCCTGATTTCTTTTACTGTATTGACTGTCGTGATTTTTCTGTTGACGCTCTTAGCGCGCATTCCGGCCGTTCGTTGGTTTTTATCAAATGTGTCTTTGCGAATTCCTTTGATCGGGAGACTTATACGAGATTATCAACTTGCTCTGTTCTCACAAATCTTTGGAGCCTTATTCCGAAGCGGGCTGACTATCCATGAAGCGCTTAGCTCAACAGCGTATGCAATGACCAATGTTTGTTATCAAGGCATTTTGCGTAAAGCCTCTACGCACCTTGTCCAAGGCGTTCCGCTTGCCGTTATTCTGGAGAAAGATAGTTTTTATTTTCCTCAGCATGTAACTGCTCTTGTTTCCGTCGGAGAGTCGAGTGGTAAACTTGATGACTCCTTCATGTATCTTGCGCGTTACTATAACCGCGAGGTCGATATGCAGACGAAGCGCCTGCCGGTACTTATCGAGCCACTCCTCCTGTTTTTCATTGGTTTGATTGTGCTCTTCCTGGCCGTGGCGCTTATTTCACCTATTTATGAAATTACCAGCGGTATTCAAGCGCATTCCAGTTCAGGGCGATAGGGCCGGGTTTACGCTCCCGGAAATGCTTCTTGTTATCGCAATCGGCACTGTCTTGATGGCGCTTACTGCTCCTGTATTAGTTAGTTTTTATCAGAATCAGCTTGTCGCCGACACAGCTTTTTCGTTGGAGGATACTTTATTGCGTGCGAGGGCGAATGCAATGGCTATGCAGGACGATTCACCCTACGGCGTAAAAACGGATACCTCGACAAAAAAGATTGTTCTGTTTAAAGGAAACTCATATGCAGCGAGGGATACCTCTTTTGACCAGGTAATGAGTTATCCGGGATCCTCTGTTATCTCGGGTAATGTAGGAGAGATAAGCTTTGGACGATTGAGCGGAACCACAACTGCTCCTGGAACTTGGACGGTTACAAACGGAGGGTTTTCAAAAACAATTGAAGTAACAGCTGAAGGTTTTATCAGTGGCAGTTAGTGGTGTAGTAATGCTATACTTCAGGTAATGAAGAAGAAATTTACGCACGTTTCCTCTGGACAGAGCTTGGTAGAGATTCTCTTAGCTATTGCGCTCTTTGTACTGGGGATTTCGACGGTGGTTACTGTGTACTTAAATGCTCTTACAAGTGAGCGTGCAGCTTCTGAACGCATGGAAGCTATTTTTTATGCAGATGAGGGTTTGGATGCCATTCGATCTGTACGAGATGTAAACTTTGCTACGCTCGCCGCAGGTACCTATGGTCTTGCAATTGATGGCGGTGTTTGGACTCTTTCCGGTACGAGCGATACGCATGATCTTTATCAAAGACAGATACAAATTTCTGAGCTTGATGCAGATACGCGATACGTAACCTCAACCGTCACTTGGAATTTTACAGATACCCAGTCGAGAGAAGTTTCGTTCACAACCTTTTTCACGAACTGGCAGCAGCCTTCGGGCGGTGGTCATGGCTCATGGGCAACGCCGAAGCTGGCTGCTCAACTAGACCTGTCTGGGTCTTCGGATGCTCTGGCTGTCGCCGCGACTGGCACGACTGTTTACGTGGGAAGACAGAGCTCCGGTGGCGGAGAACAGTCCGGTGAACATGGAAATTCCGGTGAACATGGACATAACTCCAACCCGAGCCAAGATAATTTTGTGATTATTGATGCTTCCAGTTCAACGAATCCTCTTGTACTTGGAAGCTTAGACATTGGGACTGATGTCACCGACATAGGCTTGTCTTCAGATGGAAGCTACGCTTTCCTTGTAACACCAAGCAATAGTTCTGAGCTACATGTTGTTGATATAACGAATTCCAGCTCACCCACGGAAGTTGCGAGTCTAGGTCTTCAAGAGAACGGGGATCCTCAGGGAGTTTACGTGAGCGGTACGATGCTCTATATCGCTCGGATAGGGAACCCTACGCTCGCGATTGTTAATGTGAGCAACCCCCTTGCTCCGGTTGAGATAACGAGCGAGTATGCGAATTTCAAGGGTGCGGGAGATGTTACAGGCTCTCTAACGAACAATGACTTTGTGTTTTTAGCTGGCCATGGTAATCACAAAGAATTTTTGTCTGTAAATGTTTCGAATCCGCAGCACCCCGGGATAGCAGGCCACATAAATTTTTCAGGATCCGCTAATGGATTAAGCGTGGCAGCATCAGGATCGGTGGCGTATGTCGGGAGGGATGAATCATCAAAGCCGGAGTTTGAAACAGTGAATGTTTCAGATGTTTCTTCTCCAAGCTCTCTTGGCTATTATGAATATGATGGCGTGCTTAACTCCGTTCGTACCGGAAATGGATATGTGAATCTCGGTGGGTCATCATCTACAGCGGAGTTTCTTATCTTGGATGCTGTGAACCCGTCTTCTCCGCTTCGGTACGCTTCAGTAGACCTTCCAGGTAATTCGGATATTTTGGGCTTAGCCGTTACACCGGACGCAGCTTATGCCGTCAGTAGTAATCACAGTTCCGAATTAGTTATTATTGTTCCCGGTCCATGAGTATGTATACGAAAGCTAAAAAAGGTTTTACGCTTGTTGAGCTTATCCTTTACTTGGCTATTCTTGCTATCTTGCTTCCCATTACAGCTTTCTTACTTTTAAATCTCCAAGAGGGTGCGGTGAAGGCGCGAGCCATTCGTACGGTGAGTCAGAACGGACGATTTGCCTTTGCTCAAATGCAGCTCGCTGTAAGAAATGCCGATACGATTACCTCCCCGTCTGTGGGCGCGACAAGTTCCTCGCTTGTGCTTGTCACAGATGATCCGGCGACAAACCCCACTTCCTTTTTTGTATCCGGAACCAGGCTCATGATTCAGGAAGGCTCAAGTGCAAGCGCTGTTTTAACGGAGTTAGGAGTGCAGATTACGGATCTGCAGTTTCAAAATGTAAGCCCCACGGGTACATCCGGTACGCTTCGTATGCAATTCTCTGTTAGTCCCACGAGCGCGTCCGGCAATCCGGCCTATACTGCCGGGCAGCAGTTTTGGGGCACTTCGGCCATACGCAAACGTCTATGAAATATCAATCCGGTTATGTCGCTCTTTTTACCGTCCTGGTCGCCATGGCGGTTAGTGTGCTTATTGCAACAGGTATTCTTATTCGTGCCGCGAGCGAATCTCGAATGCTAAGCCAGCAGGAATTTTCTAGTTATGCGGAGGCCGCTGCAACGGCTTGCGCAGAACGGGGCCTCATGAATCTCCATGGCTCTCTTTCTTATGCGGGGAATGAGACGCTTCAGGTTGATAGTGCATCGTGTCAGATCGGTCCGGTTGGAGGTTCGGGAAACCTGAATCGAACTATTCAAGCATCAAGTACTATTAATGGTGTTACCAGAAAAATCCTCATTTCCATTGCTGCAGTACATCCGAGTATGTCCATCTCTTCTTGGAAGGATGTGGTAAGCTTTTAATGAAAATATATGTGGTTTCCTTTTTCTTCTTTTTTTCGGCCCCCGACATTCGCCATAGACGTGTCTGATCGCGTGCTTGCGCTTCTTCAGCTATCCTCTAGTAAAAAGAAGCCTCGTGTTCTTGCCTATAGCAGAATCACGCTTGTCGCGGGCATTATAGAGAATGGAGAAATTTTGGATCAAAAAGCCTTTGCTAAGGCAATCAAAAAACTGGTTTCTGAAGCCACGCCACAGCCACCTAAGACAACGCGTGTATCAATGTCCCTTCCTGAGGCCGTTACGTTTATGGAACACTTTGTTGTACCCATTGCTTTTGAAGGGGAACATCTTGATGAGGAAGTTATACGTCAAGCGGAGATGATTATGCCTCTCAATCTTGATGAGTATGCATGGGATTATCAACCGCTTTATAAGGGGCCTGATGTACAAGAAGTCCTCTTTGCCGCTGCTTCGAAAGCGGTGGTAGAGGCTTATGCACACACAGTGACGCTTGCTGGGCTCGAACTGGTTATGCTCGAACCAGAATCATTGTCTTTGGTCCGCGCTCTCGGTTCCTCTCAAAAAACGGATGAAAAAACGGGCATAGCCGTTATTGATATGGGGGGAAGGGCGACACATGTGCTTTTATCTGATGACCATGGACTTTGGTTATCCGTAAGCTATCCGGAAGGAGGTATTTCGATCACGCAGGCGATTATGGAGAAAAAGAAGCTCACGGAAAAAGCCGCGGAGCTTTTGAAAAAGAATAAAGGCCTGAGCGATGCGAGTGTTAAAGATATCATCCAAGCCTATGTAGAAAACTTTGGGAAAGAATTTGAAAAAGCTTCTACATACTATACAAAGCGCACAGGAAGGCAGATTAAGCTTGCGCTTATTACTGGTGGAGCGAGTTTATTGGAGGGACTACGAGAACAGCTTGCAACAAAGATTGGAATTCCTGTTAAACAGGCGCAACTTGCCGTTGATATCAAAGAAATATCTCCAGCGCATAGCGCCGTTGTTTTTGGTCTTGCTGTTCGTCCGCGCAAAAAACAAAAGCAATTTAGCTTTGTTATGCCGGATTAGTACTCAATTATAAAATTGTGCTATACTGGTAAACATGAGTTTAATATTATTTAAAGTTATGCACATACCATCACACAAAAAAGAAGGTTTTACGCTCATCGAGCTCCTCCTCGTTATCGCGATCATCGCTATCCTTGCTTCGATCGTTATTATCGCTATTGACCCGGCGCGTCAGCTCGCTCAGGCAAACAATGCAAAACGAAGGGCCGATGTTAACACGGCATTGGATGCTGTATATCAGTATACTATCGATAATGGGGGTACATTTCCCGCATCTATCCCAACTACTTCAACGGAAATTTGTCGTAGTGGCGTATCAACCAGTACCTGTTCACCTGGTGTTGACCTTGGCACGCTTACAGCGGATCAGCTTTATCTTGTAGGTATTCCAACCGATCCGAGTGCCTTGACTGCGACAGGAACGGGGTATTTTATCTCAAAAAGTACTTCGACGAACCCGCGTATCACGGTTAGGGCTCCTGGTGCTGAGCTAGGTGAGACGATTGAGGTTACTCGTTAAATCTTTTCTTCGAAAAAAGAAAAAGCCCTATACGGGCTTTTTCTTTTTGCTTTAGTCTAGTAGGCTTCTTAGTGTCTATGAAAACAACTGTATTGAATATTGTCGGAATGCATTGCGCGAGTTGTGCGGTGACGACGGAGCGGGCGCTTCAAGCTTTGCCTGGTGTAAAAGAGGCAAACGTTAATTTTGCGACCGAACGCGCAACCATTATGCACGATGATTCGGTTTCGAAAGAGGCGCTGGAAGATTCGGTACGTGATACGGGGTATGATGTCCAATCGGAAAAACCGGCTATGCATCATGAGATGAACCAGGGGGAGATGTCGCATGAGGGAGGAAATCACATGATGCATGGCGGATATGTGACGCAAAACGGCCTTATATTAGCGGCTGTCCTGGCTCTCCCGCTTGTTCTGACAATGTTTTATGAACCGGATATTGGAACGGTTTTGGGTGTTTCCGCGTGGAGAGTGCTCATTGCTGGCATCGCTTGGTATTTGGTCGCGCGTGCCGGTCGAAAGTTCCACATAGGAACCTGGAAGGAGCTTCGCCATATGCGCGTTGGGATGGATACGCTTGTAACCGTTGGAACGGGGAGCGCATTGCTTTGGAGCACGTTTGCGCTTTTTGTCGGCGGAGAAATTTATTTTGAGAGTGCGGGAATCATTATTGTCTTTCTCTTGTTTGGAAAATTTCTTGAAGCACGTCAAAGACAAAAAGCGGGAGAAGCAATTCAAGCGCTGCTTACTTTGCATCCAAAACTTGCACATCGCATTACTTCAAATGGAAAGACAGAAGACGTGGAACCGAGTAAATTGCAATTGGGAGATCGCTGTCTCGTGAAAAGCGGAGAAGCTATTCCGTCGGATGGTCGTATTGTCGAAGGCTCTTCGAGCGTAGATGAGTCCATGTTAACCGGAGAACCGATTCCCGTGGAAAAACGCGTTGGAGATGACGTCTTTGGTGCGACAATCAATAAAACCGGAAGTTTTACTTTTGAAATTACCGTAGAAGCGGGGAAAACGATGCTGGACGCGATTGTTGAAACCGTTGAGCATGCGCTTGCCGTAAAATCTCCTGTAGAAAAATTTGTTGATAAGGTGAGCGCCGTCTTCGTTCCGACAATTATTGTCTTGGCCATTATTACTTTTTTGACTTGGCTGTTCCTTCTTCATGTACCGCTTGGTGAAGCCATTCGTCATGCGGTTGCGGTGCTTATTGTGGCTTGTCCTTGTGCGATGGGACTTGCGACGCCGGCGGCTATTATGGTCGGCACCGGTGCTGGAGCGAAGCGGGGCATTCTTGTAAAAGACGGTTCCGCGCTTGAAGCGGCGCGTAATATTCAAACGGTTGTTTTTGATAAAACGGGAACGCTCACACAGGGCCTCCCGACCGTAACGGATATTCTTCCGGTAGAAACGATTTCTGAGCAGCAGCTCCTTTCTCTCGCAGCGGGACTTGAAGCTTCATCAGAACATCCGCTTGCCGGAGCTGTGCTTTCTGCAGCGACAGAGCGCGGAGCCAGCTTTGCCTCTTTCACGAAATATGAGGCCACGCCAGGAAAAGGTATTCAGGGTGAAAGCGATGGTCATATGATTCGACTGGGAACGGAAGCTTTTTTATCTGAAAACCAAGTTCATATTCCGGATGCGGAGAAAAATCGAATTACCGTGCTTCGTCATGAAGCAAAGACGGTAATCCTTGTCAGTAGAGATGCGGAATTTCTTGGCGCCATTGCGGCGCAAGATCGCATAAAAGCCGATGCGAAGGAGGCCATTCTTTCTCTTAAGGCACAGGGCATACATGTGGCGCTTCTTACGGGAGATCATGAAGCGACGGCAAAAGCTGTCGCCGAACAGTTGGGCATCGAAGAAATTTTTTCTCAAGTTTCTCCTATGGATAAGGCAATTCGCGTAAAAGAATTGCAGGCGCAAGGAAGAGCGGTTGCCTTTGTTGGTGATGGTCTGAATGATGCCCCAGCGCTTGCACAAGCAGACCTTGGTATCGCGGTCAGCACCGGTTCAGAAGTTGCTATTGCAACGGGACAAATCGTTTTGATGGGCGGTTCGCCTATGAAAGTTTCGGAGGCGCTTCGTCTTGCGCGTAAAACCTTCTCGGCAGTGAGACAAAATCTCTTTTGGGCTTTTGCGTATAACATCATCTTAATTCCGCTTGCGATGATTGGGATTGTGAATCCGCTTTTTGCCGGAGTAGCAATGGCATTTTCGAGCGTCAGCGTGCTCGCAAATAGTTTGCGTATTTCGCGCTCTCTGCGACCCGTATAAAGGCAGTCTTCTTTGATGATTTGACGACTGTTTTTCAGAAGAGTAAATTCCTAGTCACTGGCTAGGAATTTTACTTTTATTCTCATGAATTCTCTTTTTCGCGTTTCCGAACGGCATCATAGCGGTCTTATTCTTATGACCGAGCTTGCGAGTGCTTATTCTGATCCGACTTCTTTTCTTTCACTTTCTGAAATTGCAGACCGTATGCATATTTCTTCCGGCTATTTGGAAGAAATCGCTTTACGATTGCGCGGGGCCGATCTCATTGAGGGGAGAAAAGGGCCGGGTGGTGGTTACCGCCTTAAACGCGCTCCGAATGAAATCACGGCGGAAGAAATTATTTGCGCCGTGGAAGGCCCGTTGGCATTGGTTGATTGCCACTCAAACGGATGTCCTGTTGAAGGAGCTTGTCAGAGCAAAGCCTTGTGGAATTTTCTTTACGCAAGCCTGAGAAAAACGCTGCAGGACACAACCCTTTCTTCTATCATCAAAAACACGCTATGAAGTCTCTTTCTCTTTCTTATTTGGATCATGCAGCCGCTACGCCGGTTGATGCGCGCGTACTTGAAGCGATGCTACCTTATTTTTCTTCCGTGTACGGGAATCCATCTTCCTTCCACTCGGTTGGCATAGAGGCGAAGCGCGCGGTGCAAGAAGCAAGAAAACGCATTGCTTCGCTTTTGAATGCGCAGGAGGAAAATATTATTTTTACCTCAGGCGGTACGGAGTCAGACAGTCTTGCTGTTCTAGGTATTCCAAGGACAAAGGTACATCTCGACGCTCTTCGGGCAAAACTTGGCGAGGAAACGATTCCGCATGTGATTACGAGCTCCGTTGAACATCATGCCGTACTTGAACCGCTGTTATTTTTAAAGAAGCGGGGGGAGATCGAGCTAACCGTGCTCGACGTGGATCGTCAGGGGATGGTGGCGCCTCAAGATGTCGTGAAGGCGCTAAAAGAAAATACGCTACTCGTTTCCATAATGATGGCGAATAATGAAATCGGTACGATTGAACCGATTGCAGATACTGGCCGTGCCATTCTCTCCTGGAGAAAAGAGCGAGAGACACCATATCCATTTTTTCACACAGATGCTTGTCAGGCGGCTGGCTATCTTGATCTTGATGTTGAAAAAACGCATGTTGATTTGCTGACATTGAATGCTTCAAAAATGTATGGCCCCAAAGGTATTGGGCTGTTGTACATACGCAAAGGCATTCGACTTGCTCCTCTGATTATCGGTGGCGGACAAGAACGAAATCTGCGCTCCGGAACGGAAAATGTTCCCGGTATTATTGGCCTCGCAAAAGCTTTCGAACTTGCGCAGGCCTCTCGAGAAGAGGAGTCTTCTCGTTTGACGGTACTGCGAGATGCGCTCGCCGAAGAACTCCTTACAATTCCAAAATCCGTCTTAAACGGACATACAACAAAACGGCTACCGAATAATGTTAATGTTTCTTTTCTTGATATTGAAGGCGAGGCAGCCATTCTCTATCTTGACGCGGAAGGCATTATGGCTTCAACCGGTTCCGCATGTGCTTCTTCTTCTCTGAACCCGTCGCATGTCATTCTTGCAACAGGTCTGTCCTATGAAGCAGCACATGGTTCCATTCGTTTTACGCTTGGGCGCTCCACAACGAAAGAAGATGTTCAGCATGTGCTTCAGGTCATGCCGGGCGTGGTTGAACGTTTGCGGCACATGAGCCCGGTGAATCTTGATATGAAGTATTTTGAAAAACAATAATCCTATGTCAGACCCGATTATCAAACCAACACATGAAGCGCGAAAAGGCGACGTTGTAACTCCTGCAAAAGGAAAGGGCTGGTTTTACACGGACATGGTTAAAGAGCATTTCTTTTCTCCGAAGAACTTTCTTGAAGATGAAGCCAGTTATAAACAAGCATATCTTGGCATGGTTGGTTCGCCGGCTTGTGGAGATGCAATGAAGGTGTGGCTTAAGATTGAAACGATCGATGGTGTTGAGCGGATTAAAGATTTCAAATGGAAAACATTTGGTTGTGCTTCCGCGATTGCTTCGACTTCCATGCTTTCTGTGATGATTACCGAAGATGGTGGCATGCCTGTGGAGGACGCGCTTAAACTTCGCCCGCAGGACATTATGGAGCGTCTTGGTGGTTTGCCGGCAAGAAAAGTGCATTGCTCCGTTCTTGGAGACAAAGCGCTTCGCTCGGCTATCAATGACTATTTTCGCAAGTCCGGACAGCATGATCGGGTGGAAGTTGAACATGGACGCTTAGTTGATAAAGTTTTGAAAATTACGGACCATGATATCGAAGAAGCGGTTCTTGAAGGTGCGGATACGCTTGAGAAGCTTCAAGAAAAAATAAAAGTTGGAACGGGAGATCCCTCTTGTATTCCCGATGTTGAACAACTCCTTCGATTTTACAAAGAGAAGCATTTTGGCGCATAATGCAATCCACTATATGTCAGAAGAAAAGAAAGTCTTGAAAATCGGGAAAGTGGAAGTAGACCGTGATCTTTGTATTGGTGCGGCGCCTTGTGTGACGGTTGCACCGGGCGTTTTTCAACTCGATGAAGAAAATAAAGCGTATATCGTTGATCAAAAAGGTGCCGATGATGAGACAATTTTACTTGCGGCTCAATCTTGTCCTACGCAGGCCATTATTGTTTACGATAACGAAGGCAATCAGATTTATCCATAGAAAAAATAGCATTAAAACAAGAAGCCCCCGTCCGACAGAATGCGTCGGACGGGGGTTTTTCAGGTAGAGGAGAATGGATCTTTGTGATCCTTCAATCCGAATTGGTCGAAAAGGACGGTGATGCCCTGGAAGCCGAGCTGTGTCAGCGTGGGGTTCTCAGGCATCTGCGCGAGCGTCATGAAAAAACGGTGTAGCTCGCTCTGGAAGGCGGAAGCATTTGTCACACAGAGCACGGAGAGGTCTTGAAGCTCTCCCAGTTCCTCGATATACTCAGTGAGTAGTTCAACGCTCTTGAGAGCTCCTTGGGCTTCCATAGTGCGTTTGAAGACGTCTCTCCTTAGCGCCAAGTTTTGCTTACGTTCCTTACGGTACGCTTCGAGAAGCACGGCGTTCACCTTCTCTTTTGTGAGGCCCTGATTGAATCCGTGGAGCTGGTGCAGCTGTCTTTCGAGGTCGTCCTTCTCGTTTTCGAGATCTTGCGCGCGTTGCGTAGCGCGATCCAGCTCTGCACGAAGCTTTTCGAATGCTTCGTTGTAGCTCTCCATCTCTTCTTGGCGAGAGACACGCTCATTCGTACAGCTTGCCCAAAGGGGGGCAAGTGCATGAATGGTATGCTCGATATTTTCGAGTCGCTTATGTTGGGGAGTCTCTTGGCCCCAGAGGTCTCGGAACGTAAGAGGAATGACCCGTACATGCGTTTTGGCAACAACCTCATAGGCCGATTCGATTTCCAATACATCCTCATGTATGAGAAGTTCCGGATTTACGATGTCGCCCGCGCGTAGCTCGTTGATGGATTTCGTCATCGGCTCTCCTTGCGAGGAAAGCGTGTAGAGCAAGGCATAGCCATCGATGATGAGAAACGCCGTATGCGTGCTCTCGAGGAACGAAACGATTTTTTGGCCGGGCATGAATGTCCCGACCGCTTCCGCAGCTTGAGACGGCTGCGAGCTTCGGTGATCAGTGACTTTTTCGGACATGATGCCCTCCTGTAAGGAGCGATCCCGCGAAATACGGGAACGTCTAACCTTTCCATTTTTTATGGCTTTTGTCAATACTGTAAGGTCTTTTCGACTTTATTTAAATACGTTCAAGAACAACGATTCTTCTGGCGAGATGCTGGTCGGGGCGGGTATAAAGAATTGGTTCTTGATTGGCGCTCCAGTCAATGAGCGGGTCAAGAATGCGGTATCCCAAGTCTTCGATGTCGTCCATTTCTAGATTGATAAGACCCTCGCTGAGTTTATAGGTCGGCCATGTGCAAACGAGACGTCCGCCTTGGGGCTGAAGGGCGGCGAGTGCCGGTAAAGACGCTTCCCAGATATTTTTTACTTCTTGCATTCGGCTCTCCAATTCTTTTATGGATTCATTCCCCTGAAGTGGGCGGCCAAGAAAGCCTTCGGTGACAATGTAGCGTATCGGACCGCCTTCCATATGAGCTGCCAGATCTTTCGCCGGATGCACGCGCCACGTAATGCGTTGCAGACTCTCTTCAGGAAGAAGATTTTGCTGAACGAGCCATTTAAAATTTTCCTGACTTCCTGCTATTTGTTTTGTATCAATATCCGCTCCAACCAGTTTCAGACTTGGGAACAAAAGCGCTGCTTCCATAATGACGGTGCCGCTTCCACAGAACGGATCAAGAAGCGTGGCGTCTTCAATGGGTTCAAGTCCGACGGCAAGGTTTACCATCATGCGCGCAAGTTTTGGGGGAAGCATGCCGGTTTTTGCGTCTCGAAAGGGACGCCCAAAATCTCTTTTACTCCAGGCGTCCGCATCTTGTACTTGTGTCGTCAGTCCGATCAACGCCTTCCCGTCGGCGATGCCGATCATGAAATCATAACCTTCCGTTGTGAGATGCAGTTTTGCAACGGCTGCCGGGGAAATTTTCCCCTCGTCACCGGTAACCCAGCGCACTGATTTTCCTCGTGTTTTCAGTTCTCGTTTTAGTTGTATGGGGAGATTCTTCAGCGTTTGAGCTTCTTTCTTTTTTGCTCCGTAAATAGAGAGTCCAAAGAGAATGCGATCCGCTCTTGGATGGGCTTCAATAATATCTGCGAGAAGAGCCGGTGTGAGTTCTCCTATGGGCACCTCTGTCTCAATATCGCCCAGTTTTACCGTTCCGGCGAGTCGATTTTGAAAAAAGACATCATCCCAAAAACCGCTTGAAAACACGGCCAAAGCGTCATAACGCATGGGAGAAGGGCCATCAATAACGGCATGGGCCTCAGCTAAGGAAAGTCTTGGCTGGCTGCCAAGGAGAAGAAAATGCTTCATTGAGCGGAATTTTACCTACTTAACGCCTCTTGGTACAGCCTTGACAGAGCGTTTTTTGTATGATGAGCTGAAATGTCCATTAACCAAAGGGTTTTTGGTCATGCATCTTCACAATCAGGTGAAGGTATAACAGAGAAAGAAGGAACTCAGATGCACCGGTTCAACCTCCTTGTGGCGAGCGTGCTGTTCATGTGTCTTTTGCCTCTTCAGGCTTTGGCGCAGGACATCGTTCTGCCCGGCCCCGGTGAGATTCGAGAACTTCGAAGCGATGAGGCACGTTGCCCTGACGGGTACCGCTGCTTCCTCGTGGGATCGTATGTTCGGGGAGCGCAGCTTTCGCCGGACACATTGCTTGCGCGAGTTAATCGCGATATTGCGAATGCTTCGCAGCATGTTTCCATGGCGCAGTTCGAAGCTGCCAATCCTTGTCGCGTGCTCTTCGTGCGCGGTCGCAATGGTCATCAACACTTCGCGAAGAATGGGGCATGCGAAAGCTACAACCATTCGCGCGAGCGCCTGACCTACGATGCCTTTTGTTCAGATGCTTCGCATTGTGGTCGGTGGCTCATCGCCTCAGGCCCGCGGCATCAAATGATTTATCGCGTGCCCGCTGCGCGCCATCTCACACCAAGCGAACGCGCGGAAGAGATGGTGAATACGCTTGATGGCACGGAGGTCGCGGAAACGGTTTTGGCTCCCGCTCAACTCGGGCGATGGCTTACCGAATTCCATGATCTCATGGGCGAAGAGCAGCCTCCAACATATGAAGAGGCGCGTCATGTGATCGGGGCGATCGGGCGAACGCTTACGCGGACGCCTGGCGAAGCTTCGTCGGAGCATTCCGCCGAGACGAACCTGAACCATGCGCAGGCACTGCCCGCGATTCGACCGCCCTTGCAACAGGCAGATGCTTCCGGCCGTACGGCCTCCTCGCAAGCGCCTGTGACGACGGCTGCTTCTCGGAATACTCAACAAAATCTTTCGTCAGCGGAACAGACTTCCCAAGGTCTGCCTTCGTTCATTATCCTTCTTTTGGGACTCCTTGTGGGCGCTGGCGTGTCCTGCTTGGTCTTCTTTCTCCTCTTACGCCAACGAGATTCGCGCATAAAAGAGCGTGAGTCCGTACTCCTGCACAACGTTCAGATTGCGCTGTCGCAGCGTGATGAACAGAGCAAGCTTAATGAGACGCTTCGCATTTGCTGGAGTAGGTACTCCGAAGCGGTGTCTCAGAACATGACATTGTCTCCTCAACATCTCCGCAATGCGTTTTGTCTGATCGATCGCTATTTGGCGCTGCAGAGCGCATGCGATAATCGCCGTGGTGAGCTTGATGAGAAGCTCTTGAAAGAGCTTTGCGAGAAAGCTGATAAATTCGATGCGCTCGGGGAGGTCCAAGAGGACGCGCCCATCGTCAAATCGAATAATAAGCTGGAATGCATAAAACCCCCCAAGCTCCCCAAGGGTGTTCTCGGCACCGAGGATACTCTGAGCTTCCAAGAGCTCGTGCGGGAGAACGAGGAACAGGCGCTTGCGATCAAGCTTCTCCATGAGGAGGTCGCAAACGAGAGAGCTCAAGGTGCTTTCGCTAGGCAGGAGCTCGAAGAGCTCGACGGTGCATTCGCAGCTTTCCGGAAACGAGTTTTGGAGAGTTTGTGGAGCAGCGTCTCCTCGGGGAGGCTTCTTATTGGGGAACTTAACCCCTACATCGAGGATCCATCGCAGTGTCATAATCTGCTGCGCTTCCATAGCCTTCGTGAGTTTTTGCAGGGTCTGGAGCGAGCAACGAAGGAGGTCATGGAACCTCTGGAGAGCTTTTTTTCGTCTCTTGCAGACGAGTTGGCTCTTGGCGGTTCTTTGCCGCCATCGGTAGCAGATCCCAACGGGACGCGGGTTTTCTCTGACCCAAATCGCGTAAAGCGAAGTGGGGCATGGGAGGAGCTTTCTTCCTCGCCCACTACGGTGAGCAGCGAGCCACTCCCTCGCACGAGAACGCATCCCTATGTCCGGCTACCGGGCGAGGAGGATGCGACCGAGGTGTCGGACAGAGATCCGATAAGAAGGTTTCGCCAGGAGGGGTACTCTCGTGGGGATGACCTCGGGTCTCGTATTCCAACGATTCCCATCGTGGTGCCTCCGCCATCTGCTGACGAGCAGGATGGCGAAGACTGAAAGGTCCGCTCTTTTTACGAGAAGCTTCGGTTTCTTACTTTTCAGAACTGGGCCCTCGACATCTGTCGGGGGTCTTTTTCGTTCCCCTAATTTCTCTTGACAAAAAAGCCTTTTTTTGGCCAAGCTAACTGCACGGACATGTCTTGTTCATGTTCGCGTACCTCATAACAGAGAGTGGAGCTCGTCATGGCTATTCTTCGTGCAGTCTTTCTGTTTTTTACGATGGTCATTTTGGCCATGATTTTTCCGCAGAGCAGCTTCGCTCAGCGCACGTTCACGTTTCCTCGTTTCGATGAACAAGGGTACGCCACGGTCCGCGTGACGGGTCGAGCGTCCTTTCGAAATCTCTTCCACTCTGTGCGCCAAGCGGCATGGATGCGCGGTGATCTTGATGCCATTCTCGCGACCGAGGAAGATCTTGCTCGAGAAAACCCCGGGAAAGTTATTCATCTTTGTCGCAGCGATGGGGAGCGCCCAAGCTTAGCGCGGGATCCCGCAATATTCTATGAACAATGCGATCCTGTGCATCGAGCTCGTTGGCTTGTTCAAGGCGTAACGTATCGCATTCCACTTCGAAACAGCACTGCTCCTTCGGTTGTCGCACCGCATGCGCGGGCGCAACATAACGAGGCGCTTCTCCCTTCCGAGCAAGCTGCTCATGGGGATCACATGGCTTCAGCGGAATCTCTGGCGAATCGTTCACAAGACGAATCGTCAAATCTCGCTGAAGGAAGCTATCCACAAAACGAATCTTCTCGTGACGACGGGCGGGTTAATTGGCGGGATTTTTCTCTAGCCTTTCTCTTGGCGCTCAGCGCTCTGTTTCTTCTCTTCGCTTTCGTTTACGATCGCATGCAGAAGCGATTCTCAGAGGCTGAGAAGACTATCCGAAAAGATGCCCATGCGGAGAATCTACGTCTCGCGCGCGAGCTTGGGGCCAAGGACCGCGAAATTGCTCTTTTGGTAGAATCTCGACTGCGACTACAATCCGACCGAGATGCAATTCGCCGGGCTCATGATCGTGAGCAGCGCGCGAAGAACCGAATGCAGCAAGACTATGCTGATCTGAAGGATGAGGTTGAGTTTGTACGCGCTCAACTTTCCTTAGCCGTCAAAGAAGCGGAAGGCGTACAAGCTGAGCTCGCGAGGGACGCGGAGCTTAGACTCAAACTTGAAGAAGAACTTCTCCACGCGCAGCAAGAACTGGGCCTTCAGGCTGCGCGAATTTCCACTTTTGCCCAAACCGAGCAGGAACTCATAGCGCATATTCGCGAGCTGCAGGCTCAGGAACTCACGTATCGCAAGCATTCTGAGCACGTGCTTCAGGAAGCAGCGCAAGAGGTTGCCGATCTCTCTGAGAAAAATGATCGCCTTTCCGAACAACTTGAGAATGAACACCGCCTTCGGGAGGAGGCCGAAACCGAGCTCCTGGCTCTAGGTCTTCACTAGCGTTTTTTCTCCCAAACTGCCCCGTTTCTTCAGCCTATGCTGTTGAACGGGGTTTTCTTTTTATCATTGACAAAAAAAGCTTATTTCATTAAGCTTTGGCCACTTCATTATTCTTAAGTACGACTGTCCGAGCCCCGATTTTATGGGGCGCTCTCAATAGGAGCCAGTCGAAATCTATGTCCGAAAACCCTCCAGCACGCTACGAGCTGTTATATATTATTCCAACGACATTTACCGACGAAGAAGTTGGTACCGTCGAACAGAAAGTCACCGCCATTCTTGAAAAGCTTGGGGCATCTATCGAGTCGACACAACGTCTTGGAAAAATGCGTTTTGCTTACTCCATTAAAAAGCAGCGTCATGGTCATTATGTTCTTGTATATTTTACGCTTGATCGTTTGATGCTTGCCAAACTCGAGGGAACACTTCGTATTACGTCTGAGGTTTTGCGCCACCTTATCTTGCGCGTGGAAGGCGAAACGCCGAACTTTAATCTCGTTCCCTATGAAGAGATAAATATTGAGGCAAAAGAAGAGCATGTGCGCCGTCGCAAGATGGACGCAAAAAAGAAGGCAGAAGAAGAAGCCGTTCAGACAAAGAAGCCGGCTAATGATTCTACAGAAACCGGAGAAGAAAAGTTGAAAATCTCTGAAGAGGAAGTCGAACGAAAAATTGAGTCTGCTTTAAAGAAAGACGAGACAGAAGCCTAGCCCATTCGCTCTATGGATTTAAACCGTGCAACTATTATCGGAAATGTTACTCGCGACCCGGAGGTGCGTACCATCGCATCCGGTCAGAGTGTTTGCTCATTCGGTGTTGCGACAAACATGCAATGGAGGGACTCGAGCGGTCAAAAACAACAGCGTGCCGAGTTCCATAATCTCGTCGCCTGGGGAAAGCTTGCTGAAATCTGCGGGCAATATCTCGGCAAAGGACGAAAAGTATATGTCGAAGGCCGGCTTCAGACGCGCGAATGGGAAGGCCAAGACGGGCAGAAGCGTAATCGCACAGAAATCGTTGCGGATAATATGATCCTTTTGGATCGTCCCGGTTCCGGTCCTGTGGGAGGCCCGTCTGTTCCAGGATCAAATACAGATATGTCCTCTACATCTTCCGACGCGTCCTCTTCATCTGAGGTTGATCCGGGCGTGGGTGATCAAGAGATCAGACTTGAAGATATTCCTTTTTAATTTTTTTCAAAGCATAAAATTCAGTATGAAATCATACAGCCGAAATCGCACGAAAAAGCAGAAGCCGAAGACATGCTATTTCACCGTGAACAATGTGAAGCATATCGACTACAAAGATACGGATACATTGCGCCGCTATCTTTCCTCATTTGGAAAGATCGTTCCGCGCAAGCGTTCCGGTGTCTGTGCTTGGCATCAGCGTAAACTCGCACAAGCCATTAAGCGCGCGCGGTTCATGGGCTTTTTGCCTTTCGTGGTCAAATAAATTCGAAACCACCCCCTCCGCAAGGAGGGGGTTTGTGATATGTCTCTTCCTCGTCTCAAACTTCGCTCCCAAGTCGTCAAACGCATGCGGCAGTTTTTTGATGAACGCGGATATCTTGAAGTGCAAACGCCGCGGCTCGTCGGTCTCCCCGGACAAGAACCCTATCTTGAACCGATGTGGTCGTCTGTGCGCGAGCAGGACGGCGCTACGTATAAAGCGGCGCTCATTTCTTCGCCGGAGTATGCGATGAAGCGCTTGTTAGGAAATGATTTAGACAAGATTTACGATCTTGGTCCCTGCTTTCGCAATGAGGAGCCTTGGGACGTAACGCATGATCCGGAATTTTTAATGCTTGAATGGTATCGAAAGCAAATAGGAATTCAGGCTCTCATGGATGAAACGGAGGAGCTGGTACGTTTTGTTTCGTCGCAGGTAGAGGCCCCGCAAGCTCCTTATTTGCCTATCGGTCCGTTTCGTCGTCTCACCGTAAGTGAAGCAATGAAACTTTACGCCAACATGGATCTCTTGCCCCTTCTTGGCGATCGAGAAAAGATGAGCGAAGTCTGTCGTTTGCATGAGCAGAGCGTGCAGGAAACGGATACGTGGGATGATCTTTTTTTCAAACTCTTTCTGTCGGAAGTGGAACCGTATCTTGGATGGAATCAAGATCATTCCAAGTGTCAGCCGACGTTTCTCTGGAATTATCCGCTGTCGATGGCGGCGCTCGCAAAAGCGAATTCGATCGATGAACGTTTTGCTTTGCGTGCCGAGCTGTATATCGGAGACTTGGAACTTTCGGATGGCTTCGCGGAGCTCACGGATTCGGTGGAACAGCGAAAACGCTTTCAGGAAGAACAAGCTTTGCGCCGCTCTCTTGGAAAAGAGGTTTGGCCTATTGATGAACGTTTTATGGAAGCGCTTCCTCGCATGGGAAATGCGGCGGGAATGGCTTTTGGCGTCGATCGTCTTGTGATGCTCCTTGCGGGCACTGATTCTATTAGTGATGTCATGCCTATTCCGGTTCGAAAGCGCTTTTAGTTGACGAAATGGCGTTGGTCGAGCATGCTCTTGTCAGATTTTAACTATTCCACCGTGTTATGGCTTCACCAAATGAAATTAAAAAGAACGTCGTAATTCAAGACGCGCAGGGCCTCTGGGTTGTGTCTGAATTCCAGCACGTGAACCCGGGGAAAGGCGGCTCATTCGTTCGTACGCGGATGAAAAATATTCAATCTGGCAAAGTTCTTGAGCGTACGTTTAAGTCTGCCGAGACGATTGATCTTGTAGCCGTGGATCATCGGCGCATGCAGTTTTTATACAAAGATCAGAGTGGGTACACGTTCATGGATAATGAAAACTATGAGCAGGCCACCATGTCGGAAGAAGATGTAGGTGAGCAGGGGAAGTATCTTCGCGAAGGTTTGGAAGTCCATATCACCGCTTATGAAGGTAAGCCTCTTGCTGTCGAGCTTCCAAAAAGATGGCGTTCAAAGTTATTGAAGCGCCGGAAGTTGTCGCGGGAAATACTGCGAGTGGAGGAAACATGACAAAAGAAGTTACGCTTGAAGGCGACTTAAAAATCCGCGCTCCGATGTTTATCAAAGCGGGGGAAGAAATCATCGTTAATACAGAAACAGGGGAGTACGTGGAACGCGCAAAATAACAAAAACCCCCGCCGAATGGCGGGGGTTTTTAATTTAGTTTGTTTTTAGTTTGTGGTTGTTAACTGATAATGCGAGGTTTCAATGGATCCCGGGTTTGAAACCGAGGTCACGGTCGCATAGATATGCGTGTTGATTGGGCTCGTGCCGGTGAAATAACTTGCAGTACAAGTCATGGCGCCGTAACAAGTCGCAATCGGAGAGCTCGTACGTTCGTCATAGATACGCGTTACGAGATCAGCCGTACGAGCATTTGTGCTCAATACATTTGCGGAGATGTAGACAGTCCCATTTGTGCGCAAGTTCGAATTTGGGTTGAATTCAACATTCGCATTTCCTGTGAGCGTATCCGTCGTGCTACCGGTTGAAGATGTGCCGGTTGAACCGGTGCTCGTGAGGTAAATCACGGGGCCGATCTGGCTCATCAAGAAGGCTCCATTGCGATCGTAGATGTGCGCTTCAAACTGCGCCTGGGTTTCGCTGCCTAGCGTATTTACCGCGATATTAGCAACGCACCAGCTTTGGTCATTGCAGGTCTGTACGATTGAGCCATTGCGAAGATCGCGAATCTCAATACGGTTACCTATGTAATTCCAGTTACCTGCGTTAAACGCATTAGCGGTGAGTTTAATTCTATCACCGGAAGCAATGGATGTTTGATCCACCTGAAGCGTGAGACCGTTAACGTAGTTCATGCCGTCGTTAGACGCTGTATTTTGTGCCGTTGTGTTGAAAGACACAACCGGCGAATACTGTGTTACGAGTTGGCTCTCATACTGATCTTTAACGGTCGCCATGTATTGAAGGGAATCATAACCGCTCTGTTGTATTGGGTTGACCGTGATCAAACAAGAACCGCTGTAGCAAGTTTGGACAATGTTACCCGTGCGAACTTCTTTAATTTCAATACGTCCGTTGGCCGGAAGCGTTCCATTATAATTAGCTGTAAGTGTCACGGCTTCGCCTGAGTTTATGGATGTTCGATCCGCGCTCAGCGTAAGCGCGCCACTTTGATTCGTGCTTCCAGTCGTCGCCGTTTTCAACGATTCATGCGGATAGGTAACGCCATTGTATTCATTGCTGACATTGTAATCAGATGCGGAGTAAATTGGTGTACCAACTGTGTAGTTCGTGAAGAATGTGTCAGGGATATCTTTTACCTGAAGGCGCCAGTCGGCACCGTACAAATCATGTGCAAGCGATTCGCTGGTCACGTGGCGAAGTAAGGCGTTTTTTGAAACAGCATAGACTTTCGGATCTGTTTGAACTTTGACCAACTTCGCACCCGGGCGATAGGTCACGTTCTGATTGCCAAGCGGAATGGCCTGGAGATCAGCATCCGAGATATTTGTGACGGTGTCAAATGATGGGAACCAGGTGAAATAGGTGCTTGCATTCGGAAAGGTATAGCGTTTTCCGTCCGGAGCATACCAATACACCGTTAAGGCGCTTTCACCGCGAACGGCGGTGTTTGTTGTTGCAGCTTTCGCAGTATTGCCAAGACCCATAAGCGGGGAGGCAATAAGCGCGAATGTGAGTAGGGAAATGAGAGTTTTGCGCATAGAATATATTATGTAGCTTAAAGCCAACCGTAGCACAAAGATGCGATTTTGTCAATCCATGGCAGATAATATTTTCTACACTGACTTCAGCTTTTCTGATAAGCTTATGACATGAAAATACTGCGCTCTCTGGGCTCCGGTTTCTTCGTTCTTGTCCTTCTAGGAAGTGGTTGTTCCACGGTGCCTCCTTACACTCCAGGAGAAGTACCGACAGCTGCTCAGCTGGAGCAAATGACCCCTGAGGATATACATGCAAATATGCAGACGATGCTCGAAAAAGATCCGCCGAAGAGCCTATCGGAGGATGAACGTTATCAGGAATTAATGCACTCGATTAATCTTATGAAAGCGGGGCGTATTGAGCGTTTTGCCGATTTTCAGGGAATGAATGCCTTTTCCGCAGATGGGAGCGCAAAGATCGTGAAGAATGATATGCATTATCAAGTGGTTTTTTCGGAAGATTTTTCCGTGGCGGCCGGACCGCGGCTTGTTGTTTCGGCTAGCAACGGTTTGAGTCCAAGCGATAAAAAAGCGCTTGAGCAAAACGGCGCAGTTCGACTCGGAGAGCTCAAGGCTTCGTCTGGTATTCAGACATATGATTTGCCTGAAGGCTTTGATATAAACCAAACAAAGTCCATTGTTATTTTTTCGGAGCCGTTTCAAACTGTGTTTGCTGTAGCGAATATTCAGTAGCTCTGGGATTGAAAAAATCTCAAAACTAAGATACGCTCCAGCTCGCACAAAGTTGTATATGCATGATGGGCAAGTGGCGGAATTGGCATACGCGCTAGGCTTAGGACCTAGTTCCTGAAAAGGATTGTGGGTTCAAGTCCCACCTTGCCCACCATACGTTTATAACGATTCAAAAAAGAGCGCCCCGGCGCTCTTTTTTGTTAGGTTTTTTTTGTTTTTATCACAAGCACGGTCATGTCGTCCGGCTTTGAACGGATATCGTCGTCTTCCTCTGAAACAGCGAGAGCTGCTCTTGTGAGTTCCTGGGCGGCTCGTTCCGGGTCGTCTTCGTATTTTCTTGTGATGGCTTCGATTTGTTCATCCGTGAGATTATCATGAATTCCATCACTCATAGCGAGAAAAACATCACCGCGATTTACATCAAAGGTTTGTGGATTAGGATGGCTGGAAATAAGTACGGTATTTAAGACAAAATGCCGCACTTCTTCCAGTGTGAGCTGGTCGACTTTTCGGTTTTCTTCTTTTGCGACTTTGTCAGCGAAGGCGACCATGCTTAGAAAATATTTATCTTTCTTTGCATATTGTTTTAGCGTTGATACTCGGACGGAACGGGAAATATCTTCCGCATCCATAATTGGAATTCCATCCGCATCGGGTACTTCATGTTCGATAAACATCTGAACAATGGAGTCGTCTTTACTGAGCTGTTCTAAGGCTCCGGCGCGCAGCCGATAGATTCGACTGTCTCCAATATTCACGATGCTCACTTTTTCTTGCCCACGCGCATCTTCCCAGAACTTCCCGAGCGAGAGTGTTGTGTCGGCTCCTTTGAGCGCTTGTACACGTCTATAAATAGACATGCTGGCGAGTACGCGTATAGCAGTTTCAACATCCTCTTGTTGGAGTGGCGCTTCCTCCTTTTCACTGAATACTTCACGAAGTTGATCATTGGACTCAGCGAGGATTGCGCTTTTTTGGAGGGATTCCGCGACAGCTTTTGATGCAAGATCTCCGCGCACAGATCCGCCCACGCCGTCGGCTACGCAAAAGATTCCTCGATCCATGTCATAGTAGGCAGTGTCTTCATTGCGTAACCGTCCTCCCTTTCCGCGTGTTGCAAAACCTACTTCCAGAAAAGGACTTTCCACGCGCTCGAATGTGAGCGCTTCTGGTTTTTGATGCGGCGCGGGAGTGGAATGCCAGCCTTCAAAAGGATTCATTTCCATACGCTTCGATGATAACATGAATGTATGCGTATACCTTGACAAGGAGCGCAAAATCATATAGGCAGATAGAGAAAGGAGCCCTTTATGACAGAGGAGCCAATTGACCTCTTTGTACACAAACATCTCGAATTTCTTCAGGGCATTGAGCGCATGTGGCCGCGCTATAGCAGCGCAAAACAGGAGCTGGAAATCTATCTCCAGCGCGAGCGCTCCATTCCTCCTTATTGGATCCGCACCTCGCTTCATATTAGAGCGCGGCATCTGAAAAAGCCCATGTTTCTCCCGCTTGATCTGCATTGGACGGATCTGGGTGGAAACGTTCTCCGAGCCATTGTCTCTCCCTGTCCTCCTGTGTTTCAAACGGAGGTGGCGGATGAGCTTGTCCCTATCAAGGAATTCCTTCTTGTCGCAGGCAGCTTCGCACAAGCTATTCCCAATCAATTTTGTGTGGCGGAGGAAGCTCTATCCGACTCTGATCCGCAAGACGACTGTCCTGCGTAAAAAACTCCCGCCTTTTCTCGAGGCGGGAGGATTTTTTTTATTGTGTGCTTGTTGCGTTCACCGTGGGCGCCTCTGCAGGTTTGAGATCCGTTCGGAGATTTTGTAGCTCTCCTTCCATGAGATCGAGCCGATCATTTACATTCTGCAATCTGCTTTGCAGCTGCGTATTTGCATTGAGCGATTCCGTATTTGAAATGCGCGTTGTGAACGCGAATGTCGCGTAGATCATTGTGACAGAGGAAAGTAAAACGGCCAGGACAATGATCCAGATTACAACATGCCAGTGGGCACCGTATCCGTCTTTAACGGGCGGACAAAACTTTACAGCTTCTTCTTGGATGGTTGGTTTTTTTTTCGTTTTTGTTTTTCTTGGGGGCATAATAAGGGACGTGAAAAATTTACAAACATATTGTAACACGATGGAAATCATCCCGCGAGGTATCCATTGACAAAAGCCGAAAAACTTGCTAGGACTCTAAGTACCATGAAGGGAGAAAACACATGGTAGTGGACATTCGATTAGGTTGGAAAAAGCGCGTTCTCCTCAGCATCGCGCGCGCGAGCGTTCGTTGTGATAGAGAACGTCGTCATGACGGCGAGCATCGGCTCGTTCTTCGACTTCACATCAAGCCCGGGAAACTGCAGAGTCTTCCCGGCGACATCGTTATGGATGACCTCACGGTTTACCTCACGCATGAGAACAAGACCGTGGCTTTCCAAACGTACTGGAAGGATCGTGAAGGCTCGCAATTCACGGCCATCCTGCAGCCGGTTAGGGAAGACCCCGCGGTCATCCCCAGCAAACTTACGCTTTCAGCTTTGCGTGGTTTCGCAAACAGTCGCACCATTCATTTTTCCTTCAGCCAGGCGGGACAAGTCTTTGACAATTCTGGGAGTGTGCCCGTCCTACGCCTCAATGAAGCGCATGACGAGAGCTAGCGCTCCAAGAGCTCCCTCTTCTTTTAAAACGCGCCCCGAGATTTCTCTCGCGGCGTGTTTTTTTATTCTCCTTTTTATTTAGGCTTTTTTATAGGCAGTGACAATGGCAGTAACGTCATCCATTTTTGCACGCGCGTTTCCATCTTTTCCTCGGATGGCGCGCTCGGTCGCCATGGTTTGAAGTTCTTTAGCCGCTTTGAGCGGATCATTTTCATTCTGTACCAGAATGGTTTGGATTTCCGCATCCGTGAGGTTATCACCGACACCGTCCGAGACGGTAAGAACGAGATCGCCATCTTCGAGTTCAACCGTTTTAATGCGCGGTTTAAACTCGGTGCCGAATTGTTCTTTCATAATCTTTTGCAGGCCAATGCCTTGCGTAATCATGTTTCGAAAACTGTCGAGCGTGACATATTGATTCGGATTGCGCACGAGCTTCATCACAAGCGGCGCAAGTTCCTTTCGTTTTTCCGCCAGAGCAATAATATCTTTTTTATCAATTTCCCGTGTGACGTCCGCATCGTCTAAAACGGGCTCGCCGTTTTTATCTTTGATTCCTTCATCAATCAAAACTTGAACATGGGAGTCTTCGCGGGTGAGTCGTTCGAGATTGCCTTTGCGCAATCGGTAAATACGACTGTCACCGACTTGGCCGATAGTCATTTGTTCTTTTCCTTCCGTGTTGCGCCAGACCTTGGAAAGTGAGGCTGTACATCCGATCTGTTTCAGAAGAATATCCATCACTTTCTTGTGGCTTTCTTTTGACGGATTAAAATCCTGCCCGAGTTGTTCTTTAAAAGATTCGCGCGCTTTTGCTTGGACGGTTTCGTTTTCTTGACCAAGTCGTTCCACGGCATCATTCATGCGTTGCAAAATATCACCCGTTGCCGTTTCAACTTCCTCTTTTGTAAGAGGCGTGTTCATGTCGGCTTCATACACTTTCTTTGTAACGGGAGCCATGGATTCAACTTGCATACGCGTAAGCTGTTCGGCCGCCGCTGCGGATGCATGGTCTCCGGCAGGGACGCCGCCCATACCATCGGCGACAAACTGAATGCCGCGTTTTGCGGAATAGTAATAGGCGTCTTCATTTCGGTCGGGATGTGCTGGCGAAGCTTCCGAAGCCGCACCGATTTTGAAACGCCATTTGCCTTCCTTGGATTCGATGGCATGCAATTCAGCTTTGTGAATACCGCCCGGCATTTCTTCCAGGTCATCTTCGGATAAGGCGAACTCTTCTTCTTCCGGGACTTCTTCTAAGTCCGCTTCGGATAATTCGAGCTCTCCATTCGGAATTTCTTCCAAGTCTTCTTCGGACAATTCTGTTACGTTCGCAGCTTCTTTTTGTTTCCGATAATCTTCCAAGCGAATAATCTTGGCTTTTTCATTTGGAGGCGGATCGAGTTTATCGATGGCCTTCTTGATTTCTTCGGGGCTTGCATCGGCAAGCGGGGATGGTTCAAATCGTGGCATAACAGAATATATTATCAGAAAATAAGCGTTTTGTCAATGGGAAGATATTATTTATGATAGGTCTTTCCTCGCAAGATAGCCTCTGTTCGAAACAGTTGTTCGAGCAGAATAATCTTTACGAGATTATGTGGGAGCGTTTGCTTTCCAAACGATAGCACAAGGTTGGCGCGATGGCGTACCGATTCATCGAGTCCCCACGAGCCGCCGATGAGAAAAACGATTGCGGTTCCATTATCTGTTTGTTGTTCCAGTTCATGCGCGAGCGCTTCTGAAGAAATATTTTTTCCTGTCTCATCAAGTGCGACGATGAACGCTTGCTCGGGAAGTTTTTTTAAAAGCACTTCCGCTTCGCGTGCTCGCGTTTTTGCGAGGTCGGGTTTTACGGAACCTTCATGACCTTCCGGGAGTTCCTTGATGCTTGTTTTTATATAAGGGGAGAGTCGCGTGAGCCAGCTCTTGATCGCTTCGGATTGCCAGGCTTCTGTTGTCTTTCCGATGGCGCGGATTTCATAGCTTTTCATGGGTCTATTTTTCAGCCTCTGGATGAAGTTGTCCAGCGCTGTTTTTCATCTGTGCATACTTTTCTAAAAACTAGAGAATTGTGAAGAAAAATTGGCTGTGGCGGATCCCTTTATTTTGGGCGAATTTCTAGGAAATTTGCGATGATTTGCGAACGCTTGACAAGGGTTTTGGATTTCTATACTATTGTGACACTTCAATTTACCACGTTCACTAATGCTTCAAGCATGTGAACCTCTGGAGACTCTCAATGAGCTATTCCTATCTTGCGAACATCGATTCGCCATCACGGCTAAGCTAATCAGAGATCTTCAGATCCCTGAAAGGACTTGGCCCCAAACCAAGCCCTTTTTGTTTTCACGAGTTTGCCATGGACGAGTGACGCTTCCGAAGCGTACTTCGTCCTTGTCCGACTCACCGGTTCTTCCAGAAGCGGACAAGGTGCAACTTCACAATTGAAGATGCGCGGCATAACGATCGAAACGTTATACGTGCAAGGCATAATCATTACATTAAGCAATAGCAAGTACACACCTTTGGTGCTGTCCGCATTTCCTGCAATCGCAGGAGGTCCGGATGGCTAAAACACGAAAGGGCGTACGGTGGATGACTAGGCAGAGAGGAGCCGATGAAGGACGTGGCAGCCTGCGAAAAGTCTCGGGGAGGTGGCAAGCAACCTTTGATCCGGGAATGTCCGAATGGGGAAACCCCTGTTGATGAACTCAGCAGACTCTATTCTGAATACATAGGAATAGGGAGGGAACTTGGGGAAGTGAAACATCTCAGTACCCAAAGGAAAAGAAACAAATTTACGCTGACTCTTTATCCCTCACGATCATTTTTTGGTCGCGACGGGATAAAGAGTCAGCAGGATTCCCTTAGTAGCGGCGAGCGAAACGGGACCAGCCCAAACCTATATAACTAACTTATGTTGCCAAAGTTAAACGCAAGTTTTTCTAAGGGGACGTAAGGGCGAGCGTGGGCTTTCGTTATATGGGGGTTGCGGACGGACGATGCACATCCCGCGATAGTGCACGGAGTATATTCTTCTTAATCGAATTTGCTGGAAAGCAAAACCAAAGACGGTGATAGTCCTGTAGATGAAAATAAGAATATAGACCGAGTCCAGATCCAGAGTACTACGAGGCTCGTGAAACCTCGTAGGAAGCAGGCACGACGATGTGCCAAGGCTAAATACTCCTACTGACCGATAGTGAACAAGTACAGTGATGGAAAGTTGAAAAGCAGCCCGGGAGGGCGATGAAATAGTTTCTGAAACCGTATGCTTACAAGGAGGTGGAGCGGGCTTAGGTCCGTCACACCGTTCCTATTGAAGAATGAGCCGACGAGTGTGCTATATGTCGCTCGGTTAAGTCCCCGAGGGGACGAAGCCACAGTGAAAGCGAGCCTGAATAGGGCGTTTGTGGCATATACACGACCCGAAACCCGGCGAGCTAGCCATGACCAGGATGAAGCGCATGTAAAAGTGCGTGGAGGTCCGAACCCACGAGCCGTGCAACACTCGGGGATGAGTTGTGGCTAGAGGAGAAATTCCAATCGAGCTGGGTGATAGCTGGTTCTCCCTGAAATAGATTTAGGTCTAGCGTTGGTCCATAGCGTGGCGGGGGTAGAGCACTGAATGGGGTCCGGGGCGCAAGCTTACGTACCCCAACCAAACTCCGAATACCGCCATTGCGTTCCCAATAGTCAGTCCATGGGGGCTAAGCTCCATCGGACAAGAGGGAAACAGCCCTGATCGCAGACTAAGGTCCCAAAATTCATACTAAGTGCGAAAGGTGGTCGGACGGCTTATACAACCAGGAGGTTGGCTTAGAAGCAGCCATCCTTTAAAGAAAGCGTAACAGCTCACTGGTCAAGCTGTCCGGCGCCGAAAACTTACCGGGACTCAAGTATGATACCGAAGTCGCGGGATGTGAGTGTCCTTCGGGACGCTGCATCGGTAAGGGAGCATTCTGTTCAGCGTCGAAGCGGAAGGCGTGAGCCACCGTGGAGCGTACAGAAGAGAGAATGTCGGCATAAGTAGCAAAAAAACGGGTGAGAATCCCGTTCACCGTAAACCCAAGGTTTCCAGGGCAACGCGAATCGTCCCTGGGTTAGTCGGTCCTAAGGCGAGGCCGAAAGGCGTAGTCGATGGACAGCAGGTTAATATTCCTGCACTTCCTTGTGTTTCCAATGGGGGGACGCATCGTTCAACTGATCGAGTCTCTTGGAATGAGACTTTGGGTACTCAGGGGTGTCTGGTAGGCAAATCCGCCAGACATAAGCCTCGGGGTAAGCGCAAGTCCTGCGAGAGCAGGACAAGGATCGGGACTGCGGTGCCAAGAAAAACCTCTAGGGCTAAGCATGAGGAAACCGTACCGGAAACCGACACAGGTGGGTGGGCATAAGTGTGCCAAGGTGTACGAGAGAAACTAGGTTAAGGAACTCGGCAAAACAGCGGCCGTAACTTCGGGATAAGGCCTGGCTGTCGCAAGACAGCCCTCAGCAAAAGATGCAAACCGACTGTTTACCAAAAACACAGCTCCCTGCTAAACCGCAAGGTGACGTATAGGGGGTGATGCCTGGCCAGTGTCAGAACGTTAAGAGGAGGGGTGAATCCTTCGGGAGGCAGCCTTGAATCGAAGCGCTGATGAACGCCGGCGATAACTATAATCGTCCTAAGGTAGCGAAATTCCTTGTCGGGTGAGTTCCGACCCGCACGAATGGCATAACGAGTTTGCAACTGTCTCAACCTAGTACTCGGCGAAATTGCAAGTGGGGTGAAGATGCCCTGTACGCGCAGTCAGACGAAAAGACCCCGTGAAGCTTTACTACAACTTGATATTGGGTAACGGCTTGGCATGTTCAGAGTAGGTGGGAGCGTAAGCACCAATGAGACACCACCCTTGCCCTGTCGTTATTCTCATTACGGACCGTGAAACCGGTTTGTAAAACAGTATCTGGTGGGTAGTTTAACTGGGGCGGTTGCCTCCCAAAAAGTAACGGAGGCGTTCACAAAGGTTAGCTAGGCGCGGATGGAAATCGCGCTGATCCCGCAATGGGAAAAGCTAGCTTAACTGCAAGACCTACAAGTCGAGCAGATGGGAAACCAGGACATAGTGATCCGACCGTACGATATCGGACGGCGGAAGCTCAACGGATAAAAGCTACTCCGGGGATAACAGGCTGATCTCCCCCAAGAGTCCACATCGACGGGGAGGTTTGGCACCTCGATGTCGGCCCATCGCATCCTGGGGCTGGAGCAGGTCCCAAGGGTTAGGCTGTTCGCCTATTAAAGCGGTACGCGAGCTGGGTTCAGAACGTCGTGAGACAGTTCGGTCTCCTGTCTACTGTGCGCGCGGAAGGTTGAGAGGACGATTCCTTAGTACGAGAGGACCGGGAATCACGAACCTCTTGTGAACCGGCTGTTCTACCAAGAGCACTGCCGGGTAGCGACGTTCGGCATGGATAAACGCTGAAAGCATATAAGCGTGAAACCAACCTCAAGATTAACCTTCGTATGAGGACCCTTCTAGACGAGGAGGTTGATAGGCAGCAGGTGTAAGCACTGTGAAGTGTTGAGCCGAGCTGTACTAATAGTCCCATGTTTTGGCCATCCGGCTCTTGCTGGATGGCGCCGTGTAAAGGCGTGTCTTGCAATCTATGTAAGAAAAGTGCCTTGCACGTATAACGATTCGATCCGATTATTTTCAAGGGAAAGCCCCATAAGCTTTCTTTTGAAAATACATCGGCCTTTTCTCCGCAGATACCTATTCTGCGGTGCAAAGGCCGGTGGCTCAAGCGACGAGGACCCACCCGTTCCCATCTCGAACACGGAAGTTAAGCTCGTCAGCAGCGATGGTACTTGGACCCAACCCGGTCCTGGGAGAGTAGCCCGTTGCCGGACCAGAAAAGCTCAGCATTTTGCTGGGCTTTTGTGTTACTTGGGGTTAGATAAAGCGGGTCTTTTCTTATTAAATAACAACCTGCTCCCTTTAACAAAGGACGTGCCAGTAGATAAGAAACTGAATATTATCGTCTTCTGCTCGGCCTGTAACAGGTCTTTGTAAATGACCCTATCCAGGGGATTGATGCAGCACATGAGATTTTTCGCGTGAAAGGCCGGGTAATTCCGGTGTCTGCTGTGTCGGCGCATCTCTACGCTAGGTTGGAGGATGGAACCCTCACCGAGGGCGAGCATATCATCGGATGTTCCGAGTGGTCCGCGGGCGCCGATCCGCACATACTGGCTTAAGCCGGCCGTGCCGGTGGATCCAGAGGCTCTTACGGAAATCCGTGAAGCTGATCTCATCGTGCTGGGCCCCCAGTGATCTCTACACAAGCATCATTCCAGCGCTCCTCGTTGATGGGGTATCGGAAGCGATCCGTGGCGCAAATGGCAAATGCGCGTTCGTTATGAATCTTACGACCAAGACAGGCGAGACCGAAGGCTATCCGGCGAGTTGTTTCTGTAAGGCGATCGAGGAGGAACTCGGTCAAGGTCGAATCAATGCGGTTATCATGAATAATGAGGCTCCAACGGACGAACTGATCCATGAGTACGTAGAGATCTCTAGGACACCGCTTGTGGTGGATGATCTTGATGGCACGTCTTACCGGCCTATCCGCACGCCACTTCTCTCCGAAGGGGTGGCGATTACGTCACTGGCGGACAAGCTGGAGCGCAGGCTGTCTCGGCATGATCCTGACAAACTCGCGCAGGCTCCCCTTCTTTGCACTTGAAACACCTGACGTTCTGTTGGGTAAGACGGCTCATTATGAGCCGTCTTTTCATTTACTTGTAAATTTCGCGTAATTTTGCTTCACTGCTTATGCTTTCAGTCAACGTTAGGAGGAAGCATGAAAAAGGGTAGTTCAGCTTTGGGGCTTAGGATGGAAGAGCTTATCTCAGACATGGGGGAGGTGATTGAGGTATTCCTCGGGAACCTCGTGGATCCCTTCGATCACTGGTATCCCGTGGGAGGAGACGGCGAGGTGGACCGTGAGGAGGCCAAGAGGCTTTACCTTGGGCACGCGAAGGAGCTCGGTGACGATGACCTTAGGGGCCGCATGCCACCTATGCGGTATCAGCCGAAGAAGGGCTCATCCGCCAGCATATGTCTTCGGGAGTACAAGCCCAGTGAACATGGACTGTATGCCATCCGCAACGAGGCCGAATTTCGGGAGAAGCGCGCGTCGTTCGCCGCGGTCCATCCAACCATTCACACGATCGGCTCTCGGAACTTCTTCGGGGGCTATCTCGTGAACCTTGATTCGCATTCGGTGCTTCGGTCGCCGCTTTGGTTCGGGGAGCGGGTGACCATTCGCTTTGGCGCGAAGATCGTCGGGCCGGCACTTATCGGCGACAAGACCTTCGTCAACACGAATTCTGTCGTGAAGCGAGCCGTTATCTGCGCCGGTACCCAGATCGAAGAAAATGTTGTGCTCTCCGACTCGATCGTCGGGCATAATGTCTTCATCGAGCCGGGTGTGCATGTCTTGCATCGCACGGGCTTTAATGGCGACGGGGTCGTCATTCGGGACTATCGCGATGCGAAGCTCGCAGAGATCAAGCTGCCTCGTCGGAAGATTGGGGCGATCATTGGCGACAGATGTCGCATTGGCGCGGGTTCAGTGATTGAGCCTGGGACAGTGCTTCTTCCCGGCTGCAATGTGCCGAGGGGGGTGACCGTTTCTTCCGGCATCTACACTCCGAACCACTTCAAGGGCAGCGTAGCTGGACTCCAATACCCCACGACGCTTCCCAACTGCTCATGAAGAGCAAACGCCCCCACAGGGTTCTCCTGTGGGGGCGTTATGATATCCGTGCATTTCAATTCCAACTATTTTGCTTTTTAGAGCTTAACAATCTGATATTATAGTTGATGATTAACGGCGGTTATCTTATGAGGCGTCTCGTCAGCATTACTAGATCGGTATCTGTAATTTTTATTCCTATGTACAGAATAAAAAAAATCTCGCTCACTCTCATTGGTTTTGCGCTTTTTGGTGCTAGCTGTACATAGTGGACTCTGACACTCTATAAAGATGGTTACGCGGCACAAAGCGCAAACTATGGATCAAGAGGCGAGTGTCTGTAGACCGGTTCAACAATAGCGAAAAAAGAAAAGCTTGATCGATTTTGATTGCGGCTATTCGTGCGATGCTAATAATATTTGCAATGAGGTCTGTGATGCGGGCGGATGTAGGAATAGCACCTTATCGGACTAGAAAACCTTAGCAGGAATACTAAGGTTTCGTGTTTGGGGAAAATCATATAATCATAAAAAGGTGTTTTGTGCATAGCGCTTCATTTGTGTACGTTATGCATGAATAAAATTATGAAAAACCTTTCTTTTTTTTGGTGGCCCCAGCTCTCCTTGGTGCGGGTTGTCTATCTTCGGATGCGGACGTGGCTCAAGAGCCCCAGTAGACGACGCCTTCAGAGAGTATTTCATTTCATAATAAGGGGATAAATGTGAATGCAATAGAAGAAACAATGAAGGCCTTTTTCAGCTATTTGAATGATCAGGATTAGCAAAGAGCTTATAGCCTTTTAGCAACTACATTCCAAGCACATCATCCATACGATGAATGGGAGGCTGGTTATAGGAATATTCTTAACTACAACATCGAGTCCGTATCTTGCACCGATGAATCCTGCGCTGTTGAATTTATCGCTACTGAAAATGATAAAATTGGTCTACGTAGACAGAGATATACTCTAAGGTATTCTTTAGTAGATAATGGGGACGGATTTTTCCAAATTGATTCTGGCCTTTTTCTATCAAGCGAGACTGTTGAGGTTATCAAAAAATATTAGCCCGTTGTTACCACTGACCAGTCTAATATAATCCCATCCGTTATTGAAAATATTTGTTCTGCTGATGATACTTATTCTGAGCCGCTTTCCACCGGTTTGGGCACTGTAATTCGCTCGAGTGGAATCGTTTGAAGCAATTATCATGTAAGGGCTCCAGCGGGCGGTGCTTGCGGTGCTGTGACGGCAGATAACCGAGGCATGGTTAATACGGACAGTGTCTATCTTATCGGTCCCTCTTTGCTGGAAGACCCATAAAAAGATATTTGGGTTTTTAGATTAATAAAAACGGGTGAAGAGCTCTTTTCGGGACTTCCGTACAAAGTATGCCAGCCAGAGCAGGCGCACATAGGAGATAGTTTACGTGTGCATGGATTTTCATTTAGAATAGCAGAAGAAAATCTTATGGTTACGGATAGTCTTATAAGCGGCATAAACGGTAACAACGGGTCATGTGTCATATCTGCGAAGATCGATCATGGAAACTCTGGGGGGGGCGACAATGGACACTTCGAATGACTGTTTTCTGGGTATTCCTACAGCGATAGCCTGCGAATCTGAAGTTTATGGCCAAGTCATTGGGATTAGCGAGCTTCAAAAAGCATATCCCGAATTCTTTAGATCGTCTCTTAGTCATTAGGCTATTTTAAATGGACATTTCTTAGTATTTACTGTACTAACACACCATCATGTCTCGCATTGTTCTCGTTCATGGATTCGCAACGGGTATTCACTTTTCCGTTTTTCGTCCGGCACAGGGGATCGATGCTGGCTTTTCTGCGTTTCATTCGGATATTGAGAATGGGGGAGTAAAAGCATTTCGATGGGATATTAAAGAGGAGGCTTCTTTTCTGCAGTCGCTGAATCCTTTTTATACACTTGGAGTGTATGACCGCGAGCGTGCGATTGCACAGCGTGCAGAAACGCATCACGCGCTTCATCGCTTCTTGGAACAGGAATCGCCGGAAGTTATTATCTGTCATTCCTTAGGAGCTTTTTTATTCTTCCAATTTCTCCAAAAGGAAACTTTACCGGACTCTGTGCGCCTCATTGTATTCAATCAAGCGGATATTTTCGCTTCGGAAGTTTTTATTCCTGAGACGGTGGCGAAGCGCATTCAATCAGGAGCATTGAAAATTGTGAATACCTATTGTCCGTGGGATCCGAATCTGTTGTTTTCATGGATACTGAATGGACCAAGAGCGGGGCTAACGGGAATGCGTCATACGCTTATTGAAGAACGATTTTTTCCTCTTGTGAAACCAATTAACTTGCACATGGCCGCTATTCGCAGTGCGCGATTTCGATATTTGATTGAAAGTTTGTTAGCTTGAGCGCGCATGTTCCGTCTCTGTTTTTCCCTGTATCCTTAAAGGGAGGCTAGCCTTATGGCCACTCATTTTCTTTTTATGAACAAAGCAAGTTCTTTGTCGATGTGGTCTTTTTGGATCGGTGCCGTAGTCGTTCTTGCAACACATGTGTATATGCTTTTGGTGGGACTACCTGCTTCGCAGATGATGGCGCATGCTGTTCTTAACTTGGTTGCCGTTGCGCTCATGATTCTTGCCTGGGTAAAGCGTTAGAGTTGCACAAAATAAAAACCCCGATGTTATGTCGGGGTTTTTATTTTTTTTGTGAAGCTAAAAAGCCTTGTTTTTAAGGCTTTTTTGATACTTTCTCTTTTACGACAATAACATTCGGAACCGGAAAAATACTGTTTTCAATATCTCCGTTTGCAACGGCAAGTCCGCTTGAAGGTCCGCCGTCGAGATTGAGAACCTTTTTCCATTTGATATTCATGCTTTCGAGAACGTGGCCAAGCTCAAAGAGACTGAGCTCAGCATCCGGCAAGATTCCAATATAGGCAAATCCGTCTGCATCAAATCCGAAGAAGCTTCTTCTCGCGACAAGTCCGCTGTCGCTTTGTATGGCATTCATTCCATTCTGTACAAGCAAGGGGTAGCTTTGTAGCGCATGTTCTGTTTGAGCGGGAAGGACTTCCGTTTGCGTATCAATAATTTGCGGGAGCGGTGAGAGTTCGAGTAGTGCGGACTTATCAAGATCAAATGCACGTGAACCGACGCGCTCTCCATTTACAATCAGCATTCCGGAAGGGGAATAATCCTCATGAAAGTATGCGCCGTTTACCACAAGCGTTGGTATGCCTAAACTAAGTTGCCAGTCCGCAATACTTCTCGCGGAACTTGTGTGTTCGATTGAAAAGTCATATTGCGTCGGATCAATTTTATAGAGCAGTAAATGCTCTTGCGTGGATGCCCCAAATTGAAATGTTATTTTTTCCAATCCATCCGCTACAGATTCCACCTTGGGATTTTGGGCGCTTGTTTCTACAGAGGTCGAAGGAATGCTTGCTGCAGTTTCCAATTTCTTTTCAGGAGAACAACCAGTCCCAACGAGACAGAGAGAGGCAATAAGAACAAAGGAAAGTTTTTTATGATCATGTGAGCGGGGAAAAAGGAGTGGTGTCTTTTTTCTTTTTGAGAACTTCTCGAATGATCTCCATAGGGATACCGCCTAAGCTGACAATCATGATTGTATACGTGAGTGCGCCAACGAAAATGGGAAGAACAATCCACATATTTCGAAGTGGCCAAACGGTAAGTGCCATCACAGCTGAAGAGGCAATAGCAGCAAGCGTCGCCCTTGGCTTATATCCGATCGGGAGCGCTTTTTTTGTTACATAGAGTGATCCTAGCCCTATAATGACTTCCGAAGCGACCGTGATCCACGCAGCGGCCCACATGCCATATGTAGGGATGAGAATCAGATATCCGGTTAGGGCGCTGATGGCGACGAAGGCATAAAAGGGCAACATACTGCGTTGCGCATCAATGGCAACAACGGAATGAGAAAAAACGGTATTCAAATAAATGGCGCCGATGGCAAGAATAAGCACGGAGAGAATGCGTCCGGAATCGGCGAATTCCGGTCCGGCAACAATAGTCATGATGCGCACGCCGAGCAACCACGTACCAACAATGATCGGTATAACGAGAACGGCCATTACGTCGATGGAGGCGGACAAGAGTTTTTTGAAACGAGCTTGATCTCTTTTTGCCCAGGCATTGGAAAGAATAGGGAGAAGCACGCCGGCATACATGAAGGGAACCGTAATTAATATTTCCAGCACGCGATATGCGGCTCCGTAAATACCAACCTCTGCTTGGCTTCGCGAAAAAGACATGATGATCGTATCGGCTTTAAAATAGAGAAGTCCAAATGCAATGGAAAGTCCGACGGGCCAGGATCGCTTCAGGGCTTCAAGCCAGAATTCCGGATCCCAATTCCATCCGAAGTGAGCGAATTTTCTGGCGCTCAGGAAATTGGTAAAGAAGTTTGCAAAGCCCGCAAAGGAAATGATCCACATAATGGGAACAATCCCGAAGTGAAAGGCGACGGCAATAAAGAGTCCAGCGAGCGTGACGACGCGGCCAACATTTTCTGCAATGGCGGCTGCATGCATTTTTAGATGGCGCTGTTCTACGCCTGTCACAACTTGGTTTAAGCTTGGAAAGAAGAAAGAGCCTGTTAATGCGATAATTGCCAGTTTAAGTTCGAGCGGATAGGGAGAGAGAAATGCCACGAATGGGGCGAAGATTCCAAGCACAAGAAGCGCCATGACAATGCGCAACGTAAAAAGCGCGCTTGTGCAGCGCCGTTCATAGGCTTCGTCTCCGGCATGTTCGCCAAGAAGTGCGACGAGCGTGACATTGAGTCCCAAGTCGAGGAGAAGAGCGAAAATCTGTAAAAAGGCATTCGCGGTGGAATAAGCTCCAAATCCCTCTGTTCCAAGCAGTCGGGTTAAAAGCCCTATAATAGCAATACCGAGCGCTGTTGATACGATTTTCCCGGCAACTTGAACACCCGTATTCAATGCGAGCGATCTTGTGAGAGACATGGATGAATTGTAGTGGGAAAATGCGCTTTGGGCAAAAGAGGTGTTCATTTTTACAGCCCCGATTCTGTCAAAAGAGTGACAGAATGAAGAATGGTCCTTTTGGCGCTAGGCTTAGGTGAAATATTTCTCCCCACTCATACGTCGTTTCTATGTAGGCCTATTGAATGGTAGGATACTCATGTGAAGCACTTATGCAGATAGCGTCCTTTTTTGGTAGAAAGGCGGGCAAATTATCTTTGTCACGTTTTCGAAATACCCTTGCTGTTTTACTGATAGCCGCCTCTTTTGTATCCCTGCTACCAAAACAAGCTTTTGCTTTAACGAGAAGCGACTTTCAGGCGAGCGCAACTTCTCTTACATTTTCCAGACAATTAAAGCCGGGCGCAACGGGAACGGTTTCCGTTGGATTTAAAAATATTGGAAGCGCCTATTGGAGCAATTCCGGATCCTATTATGTTTCGGTGTATCATTTTAATCCGACGGCGCATATTGAATCCGATAGTCCTTTTGCGACTTCTAATTGGGTGACAAAAGAGCAGGCGGAAAAGCTTCCTGTCTCGCGTGTGAATCCCGGGGAGACAACACAATTTACTTTTTCTATTAAAGCTCCGTCCACGCCAGGCGTGTATCACGAGGAATATGTTCTCGTCGCGGAATCGATCGCGCGCATGTCCGGAGGAAGATTCTCTTTTGATATCGTTGTCGGAGATACAGCTGCCCAGACTTCCGTACAAACAGCGTCTACTGTTTCTTCCTCTTCTTCCTCTGCAGGTTCTGCGGTTGCTTCTTCCATCCCGCAGCCAAAACCGAATAGTCGTTGGAGTGCGGAGCTCGTGAGTCTTGGCGGAACGCAGTGGCAGCTTAATCCTGACCAAAACGTTTTTGTGATAGCGCGTTTCAAAAACACGGGAAGCGAAACCTGGCGTAATAGCGGAACGAGCTACGCTTCCGTGTATTCCACGGCGGGTACGACCAGCGAGCGTGCCAGTCCTTTTAGAACCGCATTATGGATGAGTAACTCGCATGCCGTAAAATTAACCGAAACAGAGGTAAAACCTGGGCAAATTGGCTCTTTTAAGATTGAAATACGCGCTCCGAATGCTCCCGGAAACTATAATGAACAGTTTACGCTTGCCGCAGAAGATACGGCTTGGATGGCGAATGGAGCCTTCTCTCTCCCGATCGTTGTTCCGGGAACTCCTCAAGTTGCGGCCGCAACGCAGCCATCATCCGCGAGCACCGCAACAACCGCTGCAACGGAACAAGCTTTAGCCGCCGCAAGCGGGTATAAGGCGACGCTTCTTTTACGTTCCGCACAGAGTATCCAGGTCTCCGGAAATGAAAGCCAACAAATGATCCTTGGCTTCAAGAATGAGGGGGCGCAAACCTGGAAACAATTTTATGTAAAATTAGTCGGCGTCGCCGGTGCAACGGCGAGCCTTGCTTCCTTCCGTGATCCGAGTTGGGTCGATGCTTCTCTCCCGGTAAAAGTAACGAGCGATACAAAGATGGGGGAGATCGGTTTTGTGACTTTTAATGTAAAGGGACCTGCGCGTGTTGGAAATTACACGGCAAGTTTTCAGCTCTATGCGGATGACCAGCCCGTTGATGGCGGATGGATTGATATTCCCGTCACGGTCACCTCGGACGGTGTGTTTGAAACATCTCCGTCAGTGCCTTCGTCCGCATCAGTCGCGAATCTTCCGGATGAGCCAATGATACGCGTAGGACTTTTTGAAACAAATGATAATCGCATGGTCGTTCGCGCAAAATACGCTCCGGTTTCCGTTATCTTAAATGGAGTTTCGGTTTGTCACTTGGCTGTTGGGCAAGAATCGGCTGTGGCCTTCAATCGCACAACCAACATGTATGTGCTTTCCGGCGGACCTTGTTCCAGCCAATCTGCGGGCGTCTTTCGTTTTCACGCTGATGATGATATTTCGCCGATGGAGCTCGCGGATTTTTCCCGACCGGTTTCCTGGCTTCCCGGAGCAAATGATAATACCTTTCGCCGCCAGCTTGAGCTTCGCTATGTCGCTGATACTGGAAATGTTTGGGTTATAAATGAACTTCCCATGGAAGCGTATCTTCACGGTATTGGAGAAACATCAGATCTGAGCCCGCTCGAATATCAGAAAGCTTTGCTTACTGCAGCACGAACCTACGCGATGTATCATTACACGCATAATACGAAGCACGGAGGCGTCTTCCATGTAGACGCGCGTTATGACCAGGTGTATCGCGGATATGGTTCCGAAACGCGCAGTCCGAAAATTGTTCAGGCCGTTGATGAGACGCGCGGACATATTGTGACGTATAACGGTTCCCTCGCCATTACGCCGTATTTTTCTCGCTCCGATGGTCGGACGCGTTCTTGGGGAGAGGTTTGGTATGGCGGTTCAAATTATCCTTGGCTCGTTTCCGTGCCCGTGCCATGGGACGCGGCAAAGAACAGAACACTTTGGGGCCACGGAGTTGGCATGAGCGCTACCGGCGCACTTGATGCGGCAAATGATGGTTGGGATTGGCAGCGTATTCTCAGATACTTCTATACTGGCATCGAACTCACACAAGTTTATAAATAACAAAAAAGCCCCGCTCAGGGCTTTTTTGTTATTTGATTACTTTGTCGATCAATCCGTATTTCTTTGCTTCGTCCGCTTCCATGAAATTATCTCGTTCGACATCGTCGGTGATCTCTTTCAATGGTCGGCCTGTGTGTTTTGCGAGAATCTTGTTTAGGTTTTCACGCATTTTGATAATGCGTTCCGCGTGGATTTTAATATCTGTTGCTTGTCCTTGATATCCGCCCCAAGGCTGGTGAATCATGATCTCAGAGTTTGGGAGCGCAAGGCGCTTTCCCGCGGCGCCGCCGGCAAGAAGCACGGCACCCATGGATGCGGCCATGCCAATACAAATGGTAGAGACATCCGGTTTTACATATTGCATCGCATCGTAAATTGCCATGCCCGCGGTAATGGAGCCGCCCGGTGAGTTGATGTAGAGCTTAATGTCTTTGGTATTGTCTTGGCTTTCAAGAAAGAGAAGCTGCGCAACAATTACATTTGCAATTTCATCATCCACGCCGGAACCGAGCATGATGATGCGGTCTTTGAGCAGGCGAGAGTAAATGTCATATGCTCGTTCGCCTTGATGTGTTTTTTCGATCACAGTCGGGATAAGGTAGTTTTCCGGTGTGAGATTGGATATTTCGTAGGGGTTTTTCATAACCGTTTCATTCTAGCCCAGCCAGATTTAGCAGTCAAATTGTCTGAGTGCTAATGAAAGCTCTTTTCTGGAGATAGTGTATCCGTAGCTTTTAGGCGCGTACGGGCATAATCCGAATGCGTTCGTCCTGTATTTCAATTCTTCCTGGAACGGCAAATCCGGAGGCTTTTTTGTGGCCGCCGCCGCCGAGCAGTTTTGCGAATTTTGAAATGTCACGATTTACGCTTCGAAGCGAACCTTTCACAAGACCGTCTTCTTCGCGTAGGACGAGAATCGTGTCGCAGTTTCCGCAGGTTGCATTTAAAAAGTTTGAGACGCCTGCAACGGCTTCATCGCCTCCGGGGACTTCTGCAATGTCTGAGGCGAGAAAATAGGTAATGGCGAGATCATATTCCGGTCGGAAATGTAAACGCTCAAGCGCCAATCCCCATAAGCGAAGAGCGGGGACGGTTTTATTTTGTACAAGATGCCGCAGGATATCCGAATGGCGTGCGCCGGCTGCACAGAGAGCCGAAGCCGCTTCCATTCCGCGAACATTGGTTCCGGCATTGGAAAAATTTGAAGTATCCGTACATAATCCCGTTAAAAGAGACGTGGCCATGCGATGATCAATATGAATGTGGTTTGCTTCAAAAAAATCATAGACCACTTCACAAGTGGAACAGGCGTCTGTGTATACGAGATTGATATCGCCATAGCCAAGATTGGTTGAATGATGATCAATATTGATGAGCGTATATGGCTTTTTCAGTTTTGCGAGGAGAACGTCATTTCCGCCATGTTCCAAATCGCTGGCATCAAAGACAAGAACAAGGTCAAAACCCTGCTCAAGAATCGAATGATCCTGCGCGAAATGCGCATAGCCGTCTATGAAGCGAAAGACGCTTTGAATTTCTTTTGGACAAAATAGCGTCGCATCTTTTCCTTCGCGCTGAAGCCAGTTCCATACGGCAGAGCTTGAACCGACAGAGTCTCCATCAGGCTTTCCATCAGATACGATAAGAATGCGATTCGCTTGCTGAATCGCTTGAACAACCTGCTGGAATATCCGTGAATCCCGTTTCATAGGAATGGATGAGTCTACCCCAAAACAGGCCTTTGGTCAAGCTTTATGCCTAAAATGCGTTCTAAATCTCGCCCTGTTCTTTCAGCGTATTTATCGTTTTTTCAATCTTTGCTGCCTTTGCTTCCGTCTTATCAAAAACATAATGGAGCCGCGGAATACGTCGCATGCGCAGACGTTTTGCAAGCGCATCTTTTATTTCATGATCATATTCTTTTAGGGTTTGAAGAATGCCCGGTTCAGCTGTTTCCGGAAAGACAGAAAGCTTGAACCTCGCGTGGGCGGTATTGGCCGTTACCTTTGCATCAAGAACCGTGACGATAACGCCAAGCGGAAAGTCCACGTTTTTAGCCAGTACTTCGGAAAAGGCTTCTCGGAGGTGTTCAAAGCTTGCGTCAAGACGATTTGCCATATATCGAGATCGTAGACTGGAAACGGGGAGCCGTAAACACTGGGGGAAACCCGCTAGCCAGAACGGGTATTTAACGCTAATATAGGCACATTCAGTATGTATCTCAAACGTCTGGAAATTCAGGGTTTTAAAACCTTTGCGCAAAAGACTGTTCTCGAATTTATGCCTGACGCCTCCGGGAAACGTGGCGTTACGGTGGTTGTTGGTCCGAACGGATCCGGAAAATCCAATATTGCTGATGCGATTCGCTGGGTGATGGGAGAACAGAGCTTAAAGCTTCTTCGCGGAAAAAGATCGGAAGACGTGATTTTTTCCGGTTCGGAAAAACGCACGCGATCCGGCTTTGCGGAAGTTACCATGACGCTTGCAAGCGACGGTCCTGGAGACGCGCATCCGGATCTTGATTTAAAAGAAGTTGAAGTTACGCGCCGCCTCTATCGCGATGGACATTCCGAATACGAAGTGAATAAGCAAAGCGCGCGTCTCACGGATGTGCAATTGCTTCTCGCACAATGCGGCATTGGTCAGCGAACGTACAGCGTTATAGGACAGGGTATGATTGATCATGTGCTTGTTGCGAGTCCGACGGAGCGCAAAGAGTTTTTTGATGAAGCTTTCGGTTTGCGTCCATTTCAGCTGAAGAAAAATCAGGCTTTAAATAAAATTGATGATTCAAAAAAGAACTTGGTTCAGTCCGAATCTTTGCTTCGTGAAATTGAACCGCGCCTTAAGTCGCTGGAGCGCCAAGTAAATCGTTTGTCGCAGCGCGAAGCGCTGGAAGAAGAGCTTCAAACGCTCGAACGGGCGCATTATGGCTATGAGTGGAAGAGGCTTTCTGGACGATTCAATGAGCTTACGGCGAATGTGCAGAATGCGCGCAGTAAAGAGGCTGCGTTGGAGAAGGAAGCCTCTCAGCTCGAAGCTGATCTCGTCGAGATGGAGAAGGCGGTTCCGGTCGGGGAGGGTTTTCGCGAATTACGCCAAACGCTTGATGGCCTGGTCGCGAAGCGCGCTTCGCTGCGTGAAAAGCAGATGAAGTTTGAAACGGAGCAGGCTATCGCCGAAGTTCGTGCAGAAAAACCCTGGGCACCGCTCCCGCTTTCAAAGATTATCGAAAGCGTCGACACGTTGCGAGCAAAACACGAGACGCTCGATGAAATTCTCGCAGCAGAAAAGCCGGATCTTTCTCGACTCAAACCCCTCGCAGCGGAATTGCGAAGCATGAGTACTGAGCTTGTTGGTAAGCTACAGCGTCCGGCTCCGGAACCGGAAAAAGCAAAACAAACAGATCCAAAAGCAGCAAAACAACTCGCAGAACTTACGAGCGAGCTTGCGGATATTACGGAGCAGATCGCAAAAACCGAGGCGGCTATGGATGCTTGGAATGCGAGAGAAGAAGGGAAACGAAAGCATATTTTTGAAACACAGAGAAAACTTTCACTCAAGCGTGCGGAGGGCCAAGCGGCTGAACGCCTTGCGTCCGGAGCGGAGGTGGAGCTTGCGCGCGTAGAAACGCGGCGAGAGAGTTTTTTGCAGGACATCCGTCTTCATGCGGAAGCGCTTGAGAAAGAGCTTGACGCGCTTGCGGGCACAGCGAAAGAACCAAATATTGATGCGTCCGCGCGTATTCAAAAAATCCGTTCGCAGCTTGAGTGGATTGGCGGCATCGATCCGGAAACCCTCAAGGAACATGTGGAAACAGAAGAGCGTTTTGAATTTTTATCAAAACAAATTGAGGACTTACGCGCCGGCATTACGGCGCTCGATACCATTGTCGATGAATTGGAATCGACCATTCGAGAACGAAGTTCCATCGCGTTTAAAAAACTGGACAAAGAATTTTCTCATTTCTTTAAAAAACTTTTTGACGGCGGAGATGCAAAGCTTGTCGAAATTGCCCCCACACCCGAAATGGATGAAGAAGGGAATATTCTGGAAGAAGTTCCTGAGGGAGCGATTTCTGGTGTTGAAATTCAGGCGACGCCTCCCGGAAAACGCTTTAAGTCCATTGCGCTTCTTTCCGGAGGAGAGCGCGCGCTTACGTCCATTGCGCTTATCTGCGCTATCATGGCGACCAATCCTTCTCCGTTCGTTGTCCTTGATGAAGTTGACGCTGCTCTCGATGAAACGAACTCGCGGAAGTTTGCTGAAATTATTGTGACCCTTTCAACGAAAACGCAATTTGTTGTCGTCACACATAATCGCGCGACAATGACGAACGCAAATGTGCTCTATGGCGTTACCATGGGGGATGATGGGGTCTCAAAACTGCTTTCTGTTAAAATGGAAGAAATCGAAAATCTAAGAAAGAACGCCTAATACAAAAATCCCTCGAACATTCGAGGGATTTTTGTATTACTTTGTTATTCTGCTGCTTTTTCTTCTGCTTTAGGCTCTTCAGGAGCTTCGGTTTTTACCTCCTCTTCGGTGGGAGCGGCTGCTTCAGCAGGGGCCTCTTCTTTTGAAGCTCCCCCTGCTGCGGCGGCTGCTTCTGCAGCCTGAGCTGCTTCGGTGGCTGCGGCTTTTTCTTCCGCGGCTTTCTTTTTGGCGGTTTCCTCAGCAACTTTCTTTTCCTCCGCTACCTTGCCGAGTTTCGCACGACGTTTGTTTGAAATTTTTGCGGTATTACGTTTTTCTCCCTGGATGATCCCTTGATCAATAAGAAGGTTCCAGACGGTATCGGTACACTGAACACCCTTCGAGAGCCAGTATTTGATACGATCTTCCTTCACTTCAATCGTTGCCGGATTTGTTCGGGGATTATAATGACCAACAATTTCTGCTCCACGGCCCCATGGGTCGCGTGCTTTTTCTATAACGACAAAGCGATAATGCGGTGCCTTTTTCTTTCCGATACGTGCCAATTTTATGGTGAGCATGTTTTTTAATATAAGATTCTTAGGATCTCCCACCGCCAGCGGGGATGGCTAAGAGCACGTAAAGAGAGTACTTGAGCTTGCTAAAAACGTCAAGATTAAGCTCTGTTTTATGGATTTCTTTGCCTCCTTAGTCCCCGTTTGCTAGGATGCCGGTAGCCCAATAGGGCATTTGACAATTTACTCGTCCGCTCCCTTACAGGCGCGGAGTTCATAGCCGATATGGCAGAGAAGCAAAAAGATCAGGAATTTATCGAGACCGTTGTAAAGGCTCTCGTCAACCATCCGGAAGACGTCAAAACCGATCGTGAGATCGATGATCGAGGCGTTAAAATTACACTATATGTCAATCCGGAAGACATGGGGTATATCATTGGCCGCCAAGGTCAAACGGCTCGCGCCCTCCGCATTCTTTTGAAAACGGTAGGCGCAAAAGACAATGCTCGCGTGAGCATGGTGATTTATGAGCCGGAAGAGCTTCGTCGGAAGCATCAGGAAAACAAAGGAAGCGAGCCCGAAGCACCGCAATCGCATGGCGATTCCGGACTCGTTACAGATGAAGATATTGCCGGACTCGGCATTTAATTGTTCGTAAAAAAACCGGCCTGATGTACATTGGGCCGGTTTTTGTTATGGTAGAGCTATTATGGCCAAGAAAAAAAACCTCAAGGTGGATGTCGTCACAATTTTTCCAGACATTGTCGAGCCTTATCTGCAGGCTTCCATATTAAAACGCGGTCAGCAGGCGGGGGTTTTAAAGCTTGCCGCGTATGATTTGCGCGCTTGGACGAGTGACAAACATAAAACGGTTGATGATAAACCCTTTGGCGGCGGTCCGGGCATGGTTATGCAAGTAGGGCCTTTCCATCGCGCGCTTACTTCTCTGCGCGTGAGAACAAAAGAGGGAAAGAAAAGTGCGACGGCCAAAAAGACACGCGTGATTTTAACGAGCGCAAAAGGTAAAATTTTTACACAACGAGATGCAGAGCGTTTATCAAAATATGATCGTTTGGTTTTTTTATGCGGACGCTACGAAGGTGTGGATGAGCGCGTTGCCAAACACCTTGCCGATGAAGAACTTTCGATAGGGGAATATGTTTTGACCGGTGGCGAACTTCCCGCACTCGTAATGACGGATGCTGTTGCGCGCCTTATTCCAGGCGTGCTCGGGAAAGCGGAATCACTTGTCATGGAGTCTCACACGGTTTCTGGAGAACTTGAATACGCCCAGTACACACGGCCGGAGAAATATCTGGTACAGAAAAAGGCGAAGGGGAAGAAACAAAAAATGTGGGATGTGCCGGATATTCTTCTCTCGGGCGATCATAAAAAAATAGAAGAATGGAGAAGAAAAAAGAGCTAGGTTGCTTTTCTTTTCTTAAAGAAAAGGGCATTGATTGACAAATCTTCTGGATCATGCAATATTGCGGTGTCTCAGACTTCTGTCCGAGACCGTTTTGTAAAGACGCGGAACGTAAATTTTTTTTGAAAAGGCAGTCCGCTTCGGCGGAGAAAGAGTTCAACCTTGGAAAACCAGAACAGCCCCCTGATCGGCGTATTGTCCATTGTGTTAACGGTAACCCTTATCGTTGTAGCCGCAGTTTTCTTGCGCTACGGCCCCGTAGACATGGGGAACCAGACGAGCCTGGAAAGCGAGGCATTGCCTCGACCTTCGCAAGCCAATGTCATCCGGGATACGACGCCCTCGGGCGCCTTGGCTGCGCGCGATACCTGTCGTGACGCCCGCTCTCCCTATGACTGGCGCGGTACGCAAAGCGTCACATACAACTTGGCCTGCGTGGATACGACCTTCGGGTCCTGCCCAAGCGGCTGGCAAGTTATCATGTATGACGGGGCCGGCTGTGCCGTTCCCTCCGATCCCGGAGTTGGAACGCTGACGGTCGACGTCAACACCAACGGTGGCAGTTCCTTCATCCGTACCGGTCTTCGATGCGGAGCCTGGGATTACCGCAATTGGCCCCATGTCTGTTCCGTCCCGCAATGTGTGAAGGCCTATACCGCGGACGGTGTGAATCGTCTCGCAAACGGTCTTGTCCATGATGGGCCTGGCGGACCTCTTCCCACCTTTCCGGCGGGCGGAACCGGCGTTCCCGTTTCTTGTCTCTGAGGAGCCTTCTTCTTGAGCACGCCTACGCAGAGAGCATACTTGCTCACGCGGGTGTGCTCTTTTTTATTTATTCGTCGGCATTGCGATACAAGAATTTTCCGAATTCGATCACGAGAATATTCAAAAGACCCACAGCAAAGACACCGGCGAGCCAGGGGAGTGGGAGGGGAATGGTTCCAAGAATATGTTGAAAGAATGGAATGTACACCGCACAAAGCGTGAGAAAGACGCCGATCGCAACGCCTCCTATGACATAGAGATTCCCGAATGGATTATAGGTGAAGATACTTCGTTTTAAGCTGCGCGCGCTAAAGGCTACGAAGAGCGTATAGGTTGCAAATGTGGCGAAAATAAAGGTGCGGAGCAAGTCCAGCGGATAGCCCATGTGCAGCAAAAAGTAATACATGGCGAAGAGCGAAATACTGGTTCCGGTTCCTACAACGAAGATAAGGAATTTCACCTCATGCGTCAGAATAAGCGAGCTTCCTTTTCCTTTTGGGCGCTTGGTTGAATCTCGCAAATGTTCAAAGGCAAGCCCGATGGCAGGAAAGCTGTCGGAAAAAAAGTTGATAAACAACATTTGAAGCGCGCTCAGTGGGATTGGAATTGAGAATAAGAGCGCACCGACGATCAGAAGAATTTCATCAACGGAATCTGAAAGAAGGTAGACAAGCGTTTTGCGAATATTATCCAAAATGCCTCGCCCTTCTTCGATGGCCTCTACGATGGTGGCAAAATTATTATCAAGAATAATGAGATCGGCGGCTCCTTTCGCAACTTCCGTTCCTGAGCCAACCGCCACGCCGACATCAGCAAATTTTAATGCGGGCGCATCATTCACGCCGTCGCCTGTTACGGCCACAATCTCTCCTTCCAGCCGATACATCTGTACGAGTTTCAGCTTTTGTTCAGGCGTCGTTCTGGCAAAGACGCGAACTTCCGGCAAAATTTTTCGCAAAGCCGCTTCATCCATTTTTTCGATATCCGTTCCCGTGAGAACGAGGCCTCTTCCATGGAGGATCCCCAGTTCTCTTGCGACATGTTCCGCTGTTCCACGATGATCGCCGGTTACGATGACTGTTTTTACGCCTGCTTTCCCAATCCTTTTTATCGCTTCATTAACGCCTTTGCGAATCGGATCGCGAAATACCAGAAGACCTTCAAAGGAAAACCCATCGTGACTTACATGCGCCTCGAGCTCGGTTTCTGCGTCTACGGTTTTTGAGAGAACACCAAGGAGGCGCTCGCCGCTGCGTGCGCGGCGGTCAATTTCTTCAAAAATCTTTTTCTGTTCTGCCTCTTCAAGAACGGTGAAGCCAAGAAGAATCTCTGGCGCTCCCAGGACAAGCAACTGATATGTACCACCGGTTCGCGCGATAACCGCAGAATATTTTTGTTTTGAATTGAAAGGAATTCTGTCCGTGATTGTTGTTTCTTTCAGGATTTTGGGGAGTTGAGCGCCTTCTCGGCCCGCGCCTTGAACCAGGGCGCCTTCCATGGCGCGGCCAATCACATGCCATTCGCTGGGTTCTTCTTCCGGGTTTTCTACAACAACATCCGTTGTGAGTATGGCTTCTTTTAAGAGGCGATGCGTTGCTTCGTCGGTTTTCCCCGCGGAAGGCAATACCTCTATCAGCTTCATATTCGCTTCCGTGAGCGTGCCGGTTTTGTCGGTTAAAACGAGACTTGTGGAACCAAGCGTTTCCGCAACGAGGAGTTTTTTTACGATGCCTTTCTTTCGAGCGAGGCGTTCTACACCGATGGCAAGAATAACGGTCAGGGCGATAGGCAAACCTTCCGGCACGGCGCTCACAGCAATGGCTACGGAGATAAAAAACATTTCAAACGGATTCCGTCCAAGGGCGAAGCCGACACCAAAGAGAAGGGCTGCGAGAATAAGAATGGCAATGCCGGCCAGTTGAGCAAAACGGCTAACCGCTTTTTGTAGCGGCGTTTGTTCGTCTTCGTGCTGGCTTGCGAGCGTGGCGATTTTACCGAATTCCGTATTTCCATTGGTAGCCGTTATGAGCATTTCTCCGTAGCCTTCATTCACCAGCGTTCCGCTCCAAAGCATGTTTGTTCGTTCCGCAAGAGGAGTTCCTTTTCCTAAGACACCCTCCTGTTTATGTACGGGAAGAGATTCGCCTGTGAGAACGGATTCATCGATTTTTAGATCATTCGTATGAAAGAGAAGTCCGTCCGCAGGCACGCGGTCGCCTTGGGAAACGTGAACGATGTCGCCCGGCACAAGTTCATGCGCATCAATGTCATGCTCCTGTTCTTCGCGGCGCACACGTACGCGCGTATGAATATAAGAGCGTAATTCTTCAAGTACCGTTTCCGCCTTGTTTTCTTGCCAGTATCCAAGAGCAGTATTGGCCAGCACCGTCGCAAAAATCATGCCGGCGTCCACCCATTCTTGAAGAAAAAGCGTCACCACGCCGGCGACGAGTAAAATAATAATGAGCGGACTTTTCAGCTGATTGAAGACAATGCGAAGGCGGCTCAACCGATGTTGTTTTGGAATTTCATTGCTTCCAAATTGTTCGCGACGCACTTTAACTTCCTCTTCATTCAGGCCGTCGATGCGCGCTTCGAGAATGTCCAGAGCCTTATCAAAAGAATAGGACCAAAAATATGTTTGTGTTGGAGGAGGTGTTTTCATAGAAAAAGTCCGAAGTCTGAAGACGGAGATTATTTTCTTCTGAATTGTACAGAATAAACGGGGCTATTCATAATGCAGACCTCTTGACGAGGGGCGCATTTTTGGATATTCTCATCGCGCCTGGCCCGTTCGTCTAGTGGTTAGGACGCCAGGTTTTCATCCTGGAAATAGGGGTTCGATTCCCCTACGGGCTACCATAAAAAAGAATCGGTGATAAACCGATTCTTTTTTGTTTTCAGAAAATTACACGCTAGACCTTATTCCTTATTCCCATTCAGCCCAAGACTAATCAAATCTTGGCGATACAGTTTGTTGTAGGCTCTGGATTTTATTTTGTTGATGCGTCCGTATTCGTAGATGAGCTGGAGAACGAGGAAGAGGTTGAATACGATGATTCCTGCTGCGAAGCGATGTGGGGCATCTTCTGGGGTGGAGAGAATGATGAAGCTTCCAAAGGTGATGGAGACGAGCAAGAGTGTCATCCAGGCGAATTTTCCGACGTATTGTTGGTAGAGTGTTTGGCGAATGTATTCGCGAGCTTCTGTTGCGGATGCGGCAGCGCTCAGGAGGGAAGCAAACATGTCATTTCCGTATTTCATTTTCTCAAGCGGAAGACTGTAAATTGTGTAGGTGATCTTTCGGAATAATGGATTTCCTTTTTCGTATTCTAGAAACCTTCTTTTTTCGAATGACTTTAAATAAAATTTGATGGATTCCTTCATTTGCTCAAACCAGGCTTGAAGACCCGGATTTGCTTTTGCGAGATGGAGGGAGAGATGATACATCCGTCGAACCTTGTTCAGTTCGAGAGCGATATGTTCATCCATTTTTCGACGGCGTGACAAAACTTCTGCCGCGATAAAACCAACGAGGATCGCATAGAGAACGGTGAGGTTTTTTGCTTGATTATTTAAAAAGTCTACGATATCTGCATTCGGCTGTCGCAAAAATATCATTGCGAGCGTGACGCCGGTTGCAATGAGAAGTAATCTCAAATAAGTGGAGGGGCTTCTTGTGATGGAGTGAATGCTTGAAGGTTCGTTCATAAGCTTTTAGGCAATGGCAACAAAGATAGCTCCGATGGTCACAAGAATCCCGCCGAGAGCCAGCTTCCAATTTAGGCTCTCGCCGAGAAAGATGAGGCTTAAGATAATAATGAGCGGGAGGCTGAGTCGATCAAGGCTTGCGAGTTTCGAGGGTGTGGTCTCTTTTAAGCCAAGAAAATAAAAGAGCCAGGAGAGCGCGCCAAAAACAGCGGCGATGACAATAATGCCATAGCCTTTTGCGCTAATGGAAGAAAGTTCTTTTCCTTTTCCGCTGACAAAGACGGCGCCAGCCATAAAGAGAAACATAAATAAACTTCGTACAGCGGTCGCAAGGGTTGGGTCAACCGACTTTAAACCAATTTTCCCCACAATTGTGAGAAGAGCTGCTGTGAGTGCAGAGAGAAGTCCATAGACAATCCACATAGATTTGGTAGAATCCTTACTATGGTAACCCGAAAACGCATAGAGAAAAAGGATGTTCGGGACAAAGTGCGTATTCTCGCAATCGAAACCAGTTGCGATGAAACGGCCGTGGCTATTTTGGAAGTCGGGAAGCGAAAAGGAAAAGACGTTTCTCTTATTGTAAAAAAGAATCTTGTTTCTTCGCAAATACCCATTCATCAAAAGTATGGTGGGGTCGTTCCAGAGGTGGCGGCAAGAACGCATGTTCCTGAAACAGTGGCACTTCTTACCGAGGCTTTAGGTCGGCGCGGTTTGGACGCCTTTGATGCAATCGCTGTTACGTCCGGCCCCGGTCTTGCGACCGCTCTTCGTGTCGGCGTAGAGGCAGCGCGTATGCTTGCTTTCCTTTCTGAAAAACCTTTGATCGGTGTTAATCATTTGGAAGGGCATATTGCGAGCGCCTGGCTTGATCCGAAGAATAGAGCGCGATGGGAGTTTCCTTTGCTCGCGCTTGTTGTTTCCGGCGGACATACGGAGCTTGTTTTAATGAAAGACTTTTGTTCTTATCGCATCGTTGGGGAGACACGTGATGATGCAGCAGGAGAAGCTTTTGATAAAAGTGCGAAATTAATGGGGCTTCCGTATCCGGGCGGCCCGGAAATTGCGAAGCTCGCTCTCTCAGGCGACCCGGAAGCTATTCCTCTTCCTCGGCCGATGCTCAAGGACCCCGGTTTGGATATGAGCTTTAGCGGACTTAAAACGGCTGTGCGCGTGGCCTGGGAATCTTGGAAAACGGTTTCAGAAGAACGAAGAGCGCAGACGCGAAAAGATCTTGCGGCTTCCGTTCAACAAGCGATTGTGGATGTGCTGGTAGAAAAAACATTACGTGCGGTAAAGAAATATCATGTAAAAGGCGTTCTGCTTGTTGGAGGCGTTTCCGCGAATCTTGTCCTTCGAGAAACGTTGGAAGCGCGACTTCATGAAGTCTTTCCGGACATCGCTTTTCTTCCTTCCGATAAAAAATATATTACTGACAATGCTGCGATGATCGCGGCGGCTGGTTCCTGGCATTTGAAAAAAGGGGAGTCGCGAGATTGGCGAAAGCTAGATGCGAATCCTGAGTGGAATTTATAATATGAAATTTCTTGTTTCTAAAGTTGAGGATTGGTCTCTTGTAGCGAAACATGTTGTCTCGCTCCTTACGCCGAGTACAATGATTCTGCTTTCCGGACCGCTCGGTGCCGGGAAAACGATATTCGTTCAGGCGCTGGCGAAAGAACTCGGTTCCAAAAAAATACCAAAAAGTCCAAGTTTCGCGCTTGTGAGAACCTATAAATTACAAAATACAAAACAGATAGATCGGTTGGTACATGTTGACGCGTATCGTTTGGAATCCGAACGGGAAGCCCTTGCACTTGGTTTGGATGAGCTTGTAGAACCCGGTAGTGTGCTCGCGGTTGAATGGCCTGAAAAACTTGGTAACTGGCTTCAGCCTCTGCGGAATCCGAGAATAGAAATGCATATTACCGTTGATCCGCGTCATGAGACGCGACATGTCCGCATTCGATAAAGAAAAATCCGGCTAAGCCGGATTTTTTTCAGGGGACTCTTCTTCGGGGCTTGGAGGCTCCTTTTCTCCCGTGGCGCTTTCGAGAATGGTTGAGTCCACGTTTGCAACATGGAGCACTTCTTGAACGCTCGTCAGGCCGTCCAGTGCTTTCAGGATGCCGTCTTGCGCCATGGTAATCATTCCGTCTTCGCGCGCGAGTTCCAAAATCTTATATTCTGAGACATCCGTTTTTGAAAGAATGATATCTTCAATCGCGGGCGTCATGGTGAAGATTTCATAAATACCAACACGGCCTTTAAACCCGTCATTCGTTTTGGTGAGTTTTTCCGGATCCGGTTCCATGAATTTCAAGTTTTTCATGTCGACGGTATATCCGGAATTTTTTGGAATGGTACTTAAGATATTTTTTACTTGTTGTTCTTGCGAAGCGGTAAGCGTCGCCGGTCGAGACATTTCCGGAATGAGGCGGCGCACAAGACGCTGACCGATAATGGCGTTCAGAGAAGGTGCGAGCAGGAAGGACTTTACTCCCATGGAGAGGAAGCGAGGAATGGCACCGGCGGCGCTATTGGTGTGAATGGTGGAAAGAACCAAGTGACCCGTGAGGGAAGCTTGAATAGCAATTTCTGCTGTTTCAATATCTCGGATTTCACCAACCATAACGATATCCGGATCTTGGCGGAGAATAGAGCGAAGTCCCTGAGCAAAATCATAATGCTTGGAATGTTCGATTTGGCTCTGGTTGATGCCCTGTAGTTTATATTCCACCGGATCTTCCAGTGTAATGATTTTTACCTCGGGACGATTCAATCTTTTTAAAATGGCGTACAAAGTCGTCGTTTTACCGGAACCGGTCGGTCCGGTTGTGATGATCATGCCGTTTGGCTTTTCGATTTCCGCTTGAAGTCGTTCGAGCGCCGTTCCGCGGATTCCAAGTTGTTCAAATTCAAGGGCAATTGCCTTTGGACGAAGCAAACGCATCACAACGGATTCTCCAAAAGCGGTTGGCAAAAAGCTGGCACGAATGTCGAGCTTTTCATTTGTCAGATAAATGGAAATGCGGCCGTCTTGTGGAACGGAGTCCACATTTATTTTTGCCCCAGCGAGGAGCTTGAGACGCGCGATCATTTGTTTCCATGCGGTTTTAGGCAAGGTCGCTGCATTGCGAAGTACGCCGTCAATACGGAAACGGATTTTAACGTCTTTTTCTTCCGCTTCCACGTGAATGTCTGAGGCATCTGACTTTATCGCCGCGCCAATCATGAGCGTGATAATGTCGGTTGTGTTTACCTCAGTAATCTTTTTTTGCAGGTCGGCGTAGTTCGATATTTCTTTGGCGTAGCGCTCCAAATCTTCTTTTTCAATGTGATAGCCGTAACTTACTTCTTTGGGCGTTGGAAGTTTGTCGTAGAGTTTAAGGGCGGTTGTGTAGCTGTCTTCCGAAACCAAATACGTTACGACATGCGCATGATGTTCTTTTTCGATTTTCTTTGCGAGCGCTTTTACCTCATCCGTGGCATCCGTTGTCCCAAGGCGTATTTCGCCGCCTGTAGAAAAGAAGACGATAACCTGAAGCTCTTCAGCTGTTTCGCGTGGGATGAGGGAGAGTGCTTCCGGAGCAATCGGAAATCCGCGAAGAGCGATATATGGTATGCCGAGATTTGCTGCTTTTTCTTGAACAATCTGTTCCTTTTCTTGCAGATTAATCTCGGACATTTTTTCTTCCAGCTTTTTTTGCTGGCCGCTTGCTGTCGTTTTGGGTGCAGGTGCTGCAGAGGTGGGCTCCGTCGGTGCCGGCGAAGACGAAGAAGTACCCGGCTGTGCTGACTGGGCTTTTTTCAATAAATCTTCAATGGAAGAAGTCTTCGGAGGCATAGAGCTTATTTCTTTTTAGGCTGTGGCGCACCCAGAAACCAATGAGACCAACGGTGCAGTTTTGCTACGGGACCACCTTCACCGAGTTTAATAAACAGTCTGTGCCATGCGGCGAATTGGAAAGTGACCGTAAATGCTCCTGCTATCAGTGCAATCACAATGGCGAGGAAGACAATAACGCTATACCCAAAAAAGATGCCCGCTTGAAAGCTTGTGAGGAGCGCGCCGATCATGAGGAAGAAGATAGGAATGAACATGATGGCGAATACGACAGCTGCGAGCATGAAGAGGGCAACGCCAATACCAAAGAGAAGGAAGGCGAGTTCAAGAACGGCAACCCAACCCTTTTGCAGTAAGAGAATACTTCGCTTAAGCGCTTCCATAAGATGAGCGTCCTGCAAGAGAATGGCATTCAAGGCAAAGAAGTGTATTGATGTGAACGCGATAATAAGAGCGATGAAGACAAGGGCCGTTAAAAAATAGATCAGGATAAACACGGAGGATGTGCCTGTCTGAGCATAGCCATAGGGAAGAAGAAGTAATAAACGCGAAAGCCAGATTGCTCCAATCGTTATGATATTAAGCATGGCTAATTTCCCGAATGCATGGGCACCCGCCGTTAGACACTCTCGGAAGCTAGGCTTTTTTCCGCGTACGCGCCCCCCGATCCCGAATGTCAGAGCGCCTTGCGCTATCACGGACAGAGCAAGCAGTGTCAGAACAAAAAGGATTGAAAAGATGACGCTTTGGAGCGTTCCGAGGAAGGGAAACCAGCCATTTTGCAATGTTAAGTTTGCCCAGCCGTAGAGCACGTCTGGGGAAATCCCACCTCGAATGAGCGCAGCTCCCTCTACTTGCACCATGTGCATAGAATGGATAATGACATCGTAAATACCCCCCGTGTGAAGTAGCGCAGCAAAAACAGCAAGGGGCCACAGCCAACGGTCCTTCCATGCGTCTGTAAGAGAGGAACGAATAAGCTCTCGGTACACGGGTTTGAACATTCGTTTATTTGTTTTGCGAATCATAGATACGAAAAGAATAGCATGAAAAGTCCTTCTCTAGAATACAAAAACAACCTGAGGTTCATCAGGTTGTTTTTGTATTCTCTGTTTTGTCTACGCGTTTTGTGCGTTGTCTGTATTTTTTGGTTCTTCTTTTTCTGCTTCTGGTGAAGTTTTTGGAGCTGTCTCTTCCGACTTCATGCGGCTTTTTGGATTTGCATGCGGTATGCCAACCACCTTTTCAAATTCATCGCGTTCAATGATTTCATTCTTCGTGAGATGTTCGGCGATGCGATCCATGATGGCCTTATTTTCAGAAATGAGCTTCATCGCGGTATCCAGACCTTGGCGGATCAACGTATCAATTTCTTTATCGATGATCTCTGCTTTGGATTCAGAGTAATTACGATTTTCATGGATCTCCTTTCCAAGGAAAATCATGTCTTCGCGTTCACCGTAGGTGCGAGGGCCGAGAATATCGGACATGCCCCATTGCGTCACCATGTTGCGGGCGAGCTTGGTCGCATTTTGCATGTCATTGGACGCGCCCGTCGTGAGGTCGCCGAAGAATGTGCGTTCCGCCGCATATCCTCCAAGCATAACAGCGATGTCTTCTTCGTATTCTGTTTTGTTTCGCATGCTACGATCTTCAATTGGAAGTTTAATGGTGTATCCGGCAGCACGTCCGCGGCTCACGATGGATACTTTTTGCACCGGGTCCATGTGGGGGAGTAAATGTGCGACCAAAGCATGCCCTGCTTCATGATAGGCCGTGATCTTTCGCTCTTCTTTATTTAAGAGATGGCTTCTGCGTTCTGGCCCGAGCATGACTTTCTCAATGGATTCAATAAGTTCTGTCATCGCAACTTCTTTTTTGTTCCGTCGAGCGGCAAGAATAGCAGCTTCATTTACCAGGTTCGCGAGGTCCGCTCCCGAGAATCCCGGTGTGCGTTCTGCGAGCTGGCGAAGTTTTACATCATCTGCAAGAGGCTTTCCTTTTGCGTGGATTTTTAGAATGGCTTCTCGATCACGAATATCCGGTGGATCAAGAACGACGCGACGATCAAAGCGTCCGGGGCGTAAGAGCGCCGGGTCAAGCACATCTGGTCGGTTGGTGGCGGCAATAAGGATGACGCCTGAGTTCGGTTCGAATCCATCCATTTCTACGAGAATCTGATTCAGCGTCTGTTCGCGCTCATCATGCGAACCACCGAGACCGGAACCGCGTTGACGTCCGACGGCGTCGATTTCATCAATGAAGATAATGCATGGTGCGTTCTTTTTTGCCTTTGCAAAAAGGTCGCGTACGCGAGAGGCACCGACACCGACAAACATTTCAACGAATTCCGAACCGCTAATGTGATAGAAGGGGACGCCCGCTTCACCGGCGACCGCGCGTGCGAGCAGAGTCTTTCCTGTTCCTGGGCTTCCCATGAGCAATACGCCTTTCGGAATCTTTGCTCCCAGCTTGGAAAATTTATCCGGTTGCTTCAAGAACTCCACGATTTCAGAAAGTTCCATTTTCGCTTCGCGTGCGCCGGCAACATCGTCAAAGGTGACGCGATCTTTATCTTTCGTGGTTTCGCGTGCCGTAGACTGGCCAAAGCTGATTGCGCGATTATTTTGACCCTGTACCTGTCGGAAGAAAAATAGCATCAATCCGAAGATCAATAAGATGGGCAAGAATCCTTGGATGAAAATGCCGGTCCAATAGGCTGCACCGGACGGTTCTTTTACTTCCGTTGGAATGCCACGGATTTGTTCAGCGGTGACACCATAGTTTGAGAGGAGATCTGAAAGAGCAATATTCGATTCTTTTCGAATATCCACCGTTGAATCGTCTTGCAGCGTGGCGTGAATTGTATCACCTTCAACAATCATTCCTTTTACATCGCCTTGCTCAATATGCGTAGCAAATGTTGCCACGTCGAGTGTTTTTGTTTTATCGAGACTAACCGTTGCCAGAGCGACCGCTACCAGAAGAAGCGCGCCAAGAGCAATAAGGGTGTTTCGCAGAGTTTTATTCATAGACATACGTAGACCGAGCGTAGCGGATTTTATTGGGATCGTCTAGCCCTCGGAAAATCAAAAAGCCCCAAAAATGGGGCTTTTCTTTGGAACAATTATTTAGCTTCTTCTGTCTTTTCTTCGTCGGTTTTCAGCTTGCGAAGCGAGAGCCCCAAACGATGGTTATCCGGGTCGATGGAAAGAACACGGAATTCGAATTCATCCCCGACGCGAGCGATTTCATGAACATCTTTAACAGGCTTTTCTCCGAGTTCGGAAATATGTGCCAATCCATGAATATCCGGATCAAGCTCTACAAAGAGTCCAAACGGATTGATTTTGAGAACACGTCCTTTGACCCACTGGTCAACTTTGTATTTGTTCATGACATCCGCCCAAGGATCTTTCACGAGTTTCTTCATTGAGAGGAAAATCTTTGAACCCTCAATATTGATGATTTCCGCGGCAACGTGATCGCCAACCTTCAAAACATCATGCGGATGATCAATACGCTGCCAGGCAATTTCAGAGATATGAACGAGACCTTCAAGGTTCTCATCAAATCGGACAAAAGCTCCGAAGTCTGTGACGGCGGTGATATCGCCTTCGACGCGATCGCCGACTTTGTACTTTGTAAGTACGGATTCTTGGCGTGTTTCCCAAACAATCTTTTCAGAAACGACGAGCTTCTCGTCCTCTTCATTCATGTCGAGTACTTTTACGTCCAAGGTTTCTCCCACAAGCTGTTTCAGCTTTTCCTGAATCTTGTTTTTCTCTCCACCCGCGACGCGTGGATAGTTATTTGGTGAGAGCTGGGAAACCGGAAGGAAGGCCGGAATATTTTCGACGCGCGTAATGAGGCCGCCTTTGTTTGCATCCAAGATTTTTACTTGAATGACGGTATTTTCCGCAACCAGTTTACGAAGTTTTTCCCATGATTTTTTGTGACCGGCTCCGCGAAGGGAAAGCTCAATTTCACCGAACTCGTTTTCAAGCTCAATGACGGAAGCCTCGACTTCGTCGCCGACGCGCAAGTCCACGTGCTTATCAAGCTCGGGTCCGCGCACAAGACCAATGGCAAGACCGCCAAGGTCGATACGAATTTCATTGCGGCCAACGGAGATGACTACTCCTTTCACCATGTCGCCAACTTTTGGGAAAAGCGTGTAGCTTTCGTCTGAAAGCAGTTTTGCAATCTCACTCTTTTCCGCTTCTGCGTGCATTTCTTTAATCATAATGTTTTTATCCAGCAACCCCTTTCTTCGTTGTCCTGACAAATGGGGTGATGGAAGCTATAAACCCTAAATCCCATTCGGCAACTAGAGCCTATCTGCCGAGCGTTAAATGCGCCGGACCAGACAGTTGAGTTAATTCGTCAGGTGTCCGTAGCGTAGTCGAAAACAGGGCTTTGGTCAAGACATGTTACAATAGCCGCATATGTCAAAACGCTACCTAAATTTGCGTGATGCGACGGCTATTGTAGACACAATGGAGGCTATTATTGAGTTCCTTCCTGAGAAGGACCGGTCTTCTTATGAAAAGACGATCATAGCTGTACGAGAAGGCAACCCGCCGCCAAGCGAGCGGCTTGCGGAAATTGCAAAAAATATTGGAGCGATCACTTGGCCTGCGCGGCAAGCCTTTGGCCATTTCCTTCAGGGGATTGGGAGCGAGCTTGAATGGGAAGCGGTTTGTGCCGCTGTTCGTCCGACGACAAGGTTGCTCCTGCAAAAAATCCGTGAAAGTGTTGATGCGCAGAATCTCGATCAAGTGCTTGCTTCTGACGATGCAGGCTATCTCATTCATCCCGAGCAGGATATGGAAATTCGCATGGCTCGTGAAGAAGTTCGGCTGACGCTTTGGGAAGAACATGGCGATCAATTGAAGCCGATGATTCAAGAAGCGTATATTGAGCTTGAAGCGATAAAAAAGCGCTTGAAATCTTTAAGAGATCAGGCAATGTCTATGAAGAGCGCACAGCAAGATTCCCTCCTGCGTAAAATCGAAAGCTTTGAGGACCGTATTTATTTTGGCGGTGAAGCTATTCCACTTGAGGTTCTCGAAATGGAATTAAAATTTGATATTGAAGATGCGGTTCTTCCGCCATCGGACACAACATTAGCTGAATAGGTGTTTACTGGAGATCGTTTTTGTTTTTACGAATAGCGATCACGGACTTTATGTATGTTCGACGAGTGTTTTTTGAATTGTCTGCGCGCTCGCGTCCCAGCTTTTTTGTTGCGTCTGTGTAAAGAATTCATTTGGACTTTTTAGAATCATTTCCAAAGCGCTTTGCCAGAACTGGGGTTTGCTTGGAAGCGCAAAGAGCGTGCCTTTTGGAGCAGTTTCCGGAAGCGCGCCCGCGGTTGCGGCGATGCAGGGCGTTCCAAATTGTGCCGCTTCATGAAGCGGGAGTCCGAATCCTTCATACCAACTCGGGTAGAGAAAAGCAGAGGCGTATTTATACAGAGAAGCAAGTTCCGCGTCAGAAGGTCTCAGATAGACGATACGTCCCTCTTGCTCATCCTGTGTGTCAAAAGCAGGATTTCCGCCAATGAGAACAAGGTGCACATCTTGAAATTCCGGTGAAGAACGTAATGCATTGACCGCTTCAATGGCACACCCTGCATTCTTTCGTAAATCGTTTCCGCCCAGTGCAAGCACATAGCGTCCCTTAACTTGTCTTTCAATCGGTTCTGAAAGAGCACTTGTTCCGAGTTCTATATGTGTTATGCGTGATGGTGGGAGAGCGCAATATTCCACCAAGTCCTGCTTTGTTCTTTTGGATACCGCAAAAAGATTTTGCGCGTTGGAAATACTTTTCTTCGCGCGGATGGCTTTGTGCCAGAGGCGCGCTTTTTTTGAGAACCATTTTGGCTCAATAAGAAAAGAGATGTCGTGAACAAGAAGCGAATAGGGAACTTTAGGTCGCCCGATAAAACCGAGATTACATAAAAAAAGGTGATCAACTCGTTCTTTGGGGAAGAATTGATCAAAGGAAATGAGGCCACTTAAACAAAGGAGGGAAATGAGTTTATTTGGATACAGAAGATGTTCATGGCGCGCATTTTTTGGAAGAGAAAATGGCAAGGCCTTTTTTTTGCTCCCGGTGGTTGCAAGCACAAACTCCCAGTCGGGGTTGTTTTTTATGAACGCCGGAATCAGACCAATGCCTACGCGCCGCACGCCTCCCGAGGAAGCGTCAATAAGCGGGCGTGCATCCACGAGAATTTTCATAACCCATTAATTGTTATTTGAAACTTCATCTACAAAAGCTCTGATGCGTTCTTTAAATCGGGTTTTGGAAAAACGTTCCGCGTGCGCTCGAATTCTGCGGGGATCATAATGGGAGGGATCAAAACGAAGCGCGGCATTTCCAATATCTTCCCAGCACTGTACTTCAAAGAATTCTCCCGTGATTCCATCAAGGACGGTTTCCGCGGCGCCACCTTGGCCGAAGGCGATGATCGGGCGTCCGGCTGCCATAGCTTCTACAGCGGTAATGCCAAAGTCTTCGATTTGCGGATGAAGGAAAGCAATCGCATTATGAAAAAGATCCAGTTTTTCTCGCTCCGAAATATGTCCGAGAAATTCTGTTTTTGGTCCGGCAAGTTTCTTGAGTTTTTCCCGTTCAGGACCATCACCAAATATCTTCAAGGGAAGATTAAGTTTTGCGAATGCGCGTACGACAAGATCGAAGCGTTTGTAGGCGACGAGTCGTCCACCTGTAAGCCAAAACGTTCCCGGTTTTACCGAAAGGGGGATGTGATCTATATCAACAGGAGGTTCGATAACCAGAGAGTCGCGTTGATAAAAACGACGAATTCGCGCATGCGAGGTTTGGCTGTTTGTAAGAAGAATGTCTGGGCGTTCCGCAGCAAGACGATCCCATTGTCTTAAGCGATGCAGAAACGAAGGGAGAAATTGCTTTACAATTTTTGGCTGAGGAAGATCGTTGATATAGCCAAGTCGCTCCTGCCAAAGAAAACGCGTTGGCGTGTGCAAATAGCAAATATGAACTCCGTTTGGATCGGCGATTACTCCTTTGGCGAAGCTCGAAGAAGAACTGAGTACAATGTCGTATCCGGTTAAGTCGAAATTTTCAATTGCTTCGGCCATGAATGGCAAATACCATTGGTATCGTTTTTGCGCGAAGGGGAGACGGTTGAGAGCGGACACGCGGATATCCGCATGTTTAAACCCCTCATGCGTATGTTCCGGATGATGAAAGAGCGTGAAGATAGGCGCTCTCGGATAGAGCTCGTGAAAAGCGAGTAAAACGCGTTCAGCACCGCCGTCCTGAATAAGATAATCATGAACAAGCGCTATTTTTGGCGTTTTGTTTTTTGTGAGACTTCTTAATGCGCGCGCTGCCTGTTCCATGCATCTACTATACGCATCGTGCAGGAGCGTGTCAGATGGGGTTCGTCAAGGGGAATATACTGCGCCAAAAATCAGTAGGCGCCTTTTCGCCGAATGACGGCAAAAGGCGTTTTAAGCAAAATATAAAGGTCGAGCGCCGGAGACCAATTTTCGATATACCAGGCATCAAGGCGGACTTCATCTTCAAACTCAAGATCGCTTCTTCCACTGATTTGTGCGAGACCGGTAATTCCCGGCTTAATGGCCAGAACATGCCGCTGATGCGGGAGATATTTCTCCACTTCACGCGGCTGATGCGGGCGAGGTCCGACGAGAGACATGTCTCCGCGCAGGACATTGAGAAATTGCGGGAGTTCATCTATGGACCAGCGGCGAATAAATTTTCCAATCCTCGTTACACGCGGATCATCGGCAATTTTGTAGACGGGGCCTTCTTTAATGCTCTGTTTTTTAATTAAGTCTTCTTCAAATTTAAGATTTTTCTTCAAGCCTTTAAACTGTGGACCGATAGAATATTTGCGCCACATGGAACGCAGCTTAAGCAAACGAAAGCTCTTTCCACGTTCGCCGATGCGTTCGTTTTTAAAAAGAACTGGAAGTCCGTCTTCCAACATAAGTGCGAGCGCAGTTATGAGTAGAATGGGGCTCACAAGTGTAAGCAGAAGGAGACTCCCCAGAATATCGAATATGCGTTTCCAGATGCGGCCCCAGCCTTCTAAGCGCGTGCGCTTTACGTCGATAACAGGAATGCCACCGATGGTGCTCATTTCAACATTGGTGAATGTCGCGCTAAAAAGATCCGCAAGATAGCGGAAGTCAATATGATGTGCTTCTGCAAAAGAAATCATTTCGAGTGCAGTCTTTTTTTCCAGTTCCGGATCCGCTAGAAGCAAAATATCAAGCTTCCCTTTTTGTGCGAGTTTTTCAAGTTCCTTTCCAAGCGAGGCGCTCCAACTCTTTGCTTGCTTTACAAGGGTAAGGCCAAGACGCGGATGGGCGGTATACAGGGCGGCAAGATCTTCCGCTGCTTTTGCATTGCCTACAATGGCCACGGATTGATGCCCGATGCGCGCGCCGAGAAGAGCGCTGCGGAGCATGCGGAGGAGAAGACGCCCGCATAGGACATAGAACATGGCGAGACCCCAGACGGCGAGAACAACGAAACGCGACGTGGTGAATTCGCGGCTGAAGAATACGAAGGCAATAACCACCATGATGCCGGAAGTAGAGCCAAGAATAATGCGTCCTAGCATGCTCCAGATGCTTGGTTGTTTTATTGAGTACAATCCCGCGAGGGCGAAGAGGAGAATCCAGATCAGCACAAAGATTGATACGCTCGCCATGTATTCCGTAAACGGAATGTCTGTCAGAATCGGACGGATGTCTGTGAAGAATTTTGAAAAACGTAAGCTGTACGCCGTTACAGCCGCAAGCATGAGCGAAAAAAAGTCGAGCGGAGGCAACAGGGCGCTAAAGGTCAAGTCAAGACGGCGCATAGATAATGGAATTGTAGCATGTCTAGGCACAGAAACGCATTTTTTTCTTCTAGAGAAAAGGTGTGGCGGCTCTTTAATAAAAAAAAACCGGTCCGAAGACCGGGGATAGAGTCACAAGCGACCGCCTTGGAAGGCGATGTCTTGAAGGGAAACCAGATGCTTTCGGTTCTTGTTTTCTGGGTCAAAGCAGATCTCCGCTTGTCCCTCAAAAAAGGAAAGATCTTTGTCGGCGCTTTGGTTATAGACCAAGTTACCGGGCGTTCCGTTTTTGCCAACGGGTGCGGGCTCTTCATAGGAAATCGCGCTGAAGAGCGAAAACTTCGCTCGCTTAGCGCCTTCCACTTGTTGAAGCGCTATTGTGCAGGCAACCTTTCGAGCTTCTTTGAGGAATTGTTGAAGGTCCACCCTTTGGAGACCCGTGGAGAGTAGCTCCGTGAAGTTGACCTGTGTGAGCATATGCATGCCCCAGATCTGATTACGGTCGCCACTCTCACCAAATAGGACGCGTATGTCCGATTGGCCGCGGTCCAAGCTGAGCGCCATTGTCTCGAGATAGGTGAGATCACCTTCGTCATGTCTGAATTGACGAAGATTCTTTGCACGGCCTTTGTTTGGCAGAGCTTCGAGCTCGCCGCTTAGAACTTTGAGAAAAGAGCTGAGAAGGAACGTTGTGAGCGTCTTGTCGTCGATTTCTTTCATGGACATCCTCGCCTCTTTCTTTTCATAAAACGCATGTTTTGTCAATCTATTTTAGGAGAAGGGTGTTTTTTTACGACGCATGGATTATACTGTTGTTATGGGAAAAATGTCAGATTATTTACGAACCTTTCTTGAGCATCTTGAAGTTGAGAAAGGTCGATCCGTGCTCACGATTCGCAATTACGAGTTTTACCTTCAGCGTTTTCTTGAATGGGCGCAGGATCCGCAATGTGCGGATATTAATGTAGACCTTATTCATGATTATCGGCTTTATTTGAATCGCCTCGAAAGCCGAGGGGAGGGAACGTTAAAAAAGTCGACGCAGAATTACCATTTAATCGCGCTGAGATCTTTTTTAAAATTTTTAGCAAAGCGAGACGTGGTGACCATGGCGCCTGAGAAAATTGAATTAGCAAAACAAGGTTCGCGCGATGTCACATTTCTTGAATCAATAGATCTTGAACGCTTGTTGGACGCTCCCTATAAAACGGATGCACAGCTCATTATTAAATCGAGAGATAAGGCGATTCTTGAATTGTTCTTTTCGACTGGAATGCGCGTTTCAGAACTTGCACGCCTTCGTCGCGATCAAATTCATCTTGATCGGGATGAATTTACGGTTCGCGGGAAGGGAGATAAGACGCGCGTTGTTTTTCTTTCTCATCAAGCGAGGCATGCGCTTCAAGAGCATCTTAAACTTCGTGAAGATGAAATTCCTTTTCTCTTTATTCGGCATGATCGCGCAAAGGAGGGAACAACGCCCGGCCCGCTGACGCCGCGTTCCATCGAGCGGCTTGTCGGCCGCTATGCGGTTGCGGCGGGTATTCCGAAAAAAGTTTCTCCGCATACGCTTCGACATAGTTTTGCGACGGATTTATTAATGAATGGCGCAGACCTTCGGAGCGTGCAAACGATGCTCGGGCATTCATCCATTACGACGACGCAAATTTATACGCATGTCACCAATCAACAGCTTCGCGATGTTCATAAAGCATTCCACGGAAAAATGTTGGATGAGGACCGCGAGGATATTTCTTCTTAATATATGACTTCTAAACTCCCTACCGAACTTCTGTACGTGCAAGATCTTATGACGCGCCTCCCTTCGGAGCACGAGCGTATTTTAACGCATGAAATTCGCACGCGTGCGCGCGAGAATCTTCAATGCCGAGCGATTCGCCAACTGATGAATGTGCAGGCTTGGTCCAGTTTACGGCGGGGCGTCGTGATCGCGATTGCAACCTTTATTTTACTGGCAGCGTTTGGCGAACTTATCGGTCTTGCAAAGTGGGTCCAGGATCTTCGTGCCTATTCGGTTCATATTCCCGCGCCGATCGGGCAGGGCTTGCTTCTTAGCGTGAATGAATTTATTCCGCAGTCTGCTATCGTTGACTTAGCGGCTCGTTTTCCTGCTTATGGTGTTGTTGAGTCGGCCATTGTTTCGCTTCTCGTTCTTGTTTTTCTGATTGCCTGGCGCGCTTATTCGGGGTATTTTCTTTTTCGTCAGGGGAGAGAATTGAAAAAATTCTCGAGAGAGATTGAACAAGAACTCACGGTTCTGCGCGAGTGGCAAAAAGAAAAGGCGGTTGACGAACCGCCTAAAAAGACTTAGGTTACTTCGTCGTCACCGACGAAAACAGGTCCCTGTAGCTCAGCTGGATAGAGCAGCTGCCTTCTAAGCAGCAGGTCATTGGTTCGAATCCAATCGGGGACACCATGAAAATCGCCGCGTAATATACGCGGCGATTTTATTTGCTAAAAATGGGATTCCGAGTAAGGTATTATTATATGCAAATATTCTTTTCTATTGTCTTTTGGGGTGTTATCGCGATCGTTTTTTCTTCAATTCGTCAGGTAAACCAGTATGAGCGCGGCGTGAAATTTACGCTTGGTCGTTTTACCGGTCTTGTTGAACCGGGCTGGCGGCTCGTGTTTCCTATTTTTCAGTCCATGACGAAAGTTGATATTCGTACCAAGGCTGTGGACGTACCGGATCAAGAAGCAATTACGAAAGATAATGTTTCTTGTCGCATTAACGCGGTTATTTATTATCGCGTTGTTGATTCCGGGAAGGCCATTCTCGAAGTTGAGAATTTTTGGCTCGCCGTTTCACAGCTCGCACAAACCACAATGCGTAATGTTGTCGGACAGCTTTCTTTAGATGAACTTCTTTCGCAGCGCGATCAGGCATCCACGCGCATCAAGGAGATTATTGAGCGTGATGCAACCGCCTGGGGTTTGGATATTTCAAATGTTGAGTTGAAGGACATTCAGCTTCCGGAAGATATGAAGCGTACGATTGCAAAGCAGGCGGAAGCCGAGCGTGAACGTCGTGCTGTGATTATTAATTCGGAAGGAGAAGTTTCCGCGGCAAAGAACTTGAAAGAAGCTGCGGATATTCTTGCGAGCTCGTCCGGGGCGCTTCATCTGCGCACGCTTAACTCGATTAATGACATTTCAAGCGACCAATCAAACACCGTTGTCTTTGCGGTACCGCTCGAAATCCTCCGCGCCTTTGAAAACTGGTCGAGAAAATAAGCTTTGTTTCAAACAAAAGTCCCTGTTCGCGGGGACTTTTGTTATCGCGCGTTATCTTGCCAAAAACAAAGAAACGCGATACGATCAGCCGGCAAAATTGAATATGGTGGCCGTGGTGTAGTGGCAACACAGCAGGTTGTGGTCCTGTTATCACGAGTTCAATCCTCGTCGGCCACCCCATGAAAAATCCCCGCAGAAATAGCGGGGATTTTTGTATGGGTTTTCTTTTATTCACTGACTTCGAACTTTATGTAAAAAAGAAAGAGAATGCTTGACTGTTTTCCTAAAACATGTCAGAAATAAGTGTTCTTTGAAAAAGAAAACCTTGCGTTGAAAGTGGCGTTTTGAAGCTCTTCTTACGGGCTTCAGTAGGCCGCTTTTAACAAGGACGACTTCGAGGTTTTGAGAATGGTCTCAAACTTGGATCGTCGGCGGTTCGCACAGGGAAAGGGTGACGCTCATGGCTAATCCCATCACGGACATCAAGCAGACGGAGAAGAATCCCTACGAGATAACCGTCGACCAACAGCTCACTGCTCTCCATCGTACAAATGACGAGGAGAAGTGGGGGATAACCGAAAACGACTTCACGTATCTCGCCTCGTCCGCTCCGGCGTGGCCAAAGGGCGAGTATGCCTACCGTTCATTTCGCATTCGGTTTGGCGAAGGCGGAGAAGGCGTCTTTAGTACTTTTAGAACGCATTGCGTTCGTCTCCGACATGTGTTTGGGGAGAGTCACTTCTTCCATGATACGGGACGGCTCCCCGGTTCCTTCCGGCGGAGGATGGAATACAGGGAGGAACTGCGACTTCTGAATGGCGATCATACGCATAAGCCCACCATCGAGTGGGTAACGATTGATCTCAACGTTCATCATGAATTCGAGAGAGCACTCGTGGATCGTAGCTCGAGATCGCTTGCTGATGAGCTTCTCGTTCTCGCATGGATGTTCCCCGACATGATTCGCAACATCGATGGTGTGAACGCTCCGGGCCTGTTTGCTGCCGGCTACGAGTTCGTCACGAACACCTCTGGACGCGGTATACCGGATCTGGAGACCTTGCTCGTGACCTTCGATCGATCAAGTCGTTTCATATGCATTCTGCGCCACGACGGCAAGAGTTCTTCGGGTAAAGCAATGCCCCTCTTGCTGGATCCCTAGCCATTCAACGGTCATGTCTTCAGAACCTGAGGGAATTTTGGTTCCAACCTTGATTCCCTCGGGTTCTCCGGCCGTATCTACAACACAGCTTTATAAACAAAGCTGTGTCTCTCGTAGATGTGGCTTTTTTGTTTTCTATTGTCGATCAGAAATTTTTATTATTGAGTTGTGCGTGAGAAGCAGGCTGAAGAGGGTGGTAAACGTAAACATCGAATAGTCTGATTATCCATGTGATAAACGTTTTGTTGGCGTGATGCGTTTGATATTCATTCCGCCCAATACACAACAAATGAGAACAATCAGTTTTACGAGATAATGGCCGTTTGGATCGAGAAAATATTCGGTAAGTGGGGTTATTTTTCCGACGAGTATATGGACGAGAACACTTATCGGAAGCATTAAAATAACCCAGTTCTTTTTCGGGATCAGGATGCCGATTTTTTTGAATAGCCATGAAAGAATGGGCGCGACGAGGATCGCTCCTAAAAAGGCAAGCGTAAAATCAAATAGTGCGTAACCACCTAGGCGAAACTGTCGTAGATATTCGATGGAAGTCATATTATTTTATACTCCAGCCCGTGACCGGATGAAGCTCCCACCAATTATGTGGCGCATCGAATCTCGTAATACCCCAAAGGCGAATATGATCTCCGACCTTGGGAAGAGGGAGACTGATTTCAGGAATAAACTCCGTTACGAGTGGTAGCCCGACAAGGTCGCCGACACTCACGTGATAATCGCCGTCCGGTTCCTTGATGACCTGTTGAACGGTTCCTTCGATCGCAACTTTTGTATTCGTACTTCCATTTACAATAAAATCGGTGATATTAGTATCGTGATAGAGAATGTCATCCTCAACTTGTTCTCCGCGTTGGACGAAGAACGTGAAAATTCGGTCGAGGGCGGTTGGCAGTTTTGCTTGAGGGTTGATGGTCTCATTTCTGGTGTAATAGCCAAGGCCAAACCCGATGCCGAAAATGAAGAGCGAAGTAATGACCGTGACAATAACAAAACGCTTTTTGCTCATACGGTATTACGTTTCTGTTTCCGGCGAGCTTCTAGGGCCGCATGTACGCCCGTGCAAACAAGGAACGCTATAACCATGCTGCCGATGATATCAATCGGAGAATGAACGCCTGCAGCGATGCGAGAGATGCCAACGAGTATCGCAAGCCCCCAGAAGATGAGACCTAATGGCCGATTCGTGGGATAGATAACGGCTGCAATAGCTGATGCGAGAAGCGTGTGGTCAGAAGGAAAACCATTGTCAGGTGCGTGGGGGAGTAATGGTATGAAATGACCGCTCACAAAAGGTCTCGGATCGTAATAAAGAAGCCCCGCTATCCACGCGACGATATAGGTAATAAGAAAAGCCGTTATACCAAAAATAGCGAGCTGTCGCCGTTGCTCCCGTTGCAAGCTTACGAAGTAAATGCCCCCGATAAGGAGCATAAAGTAAATGAGATAACGGGCACCGATGATTATGGTGAGTGTTCGTAAATCCATAAAAAAAAGTATACAAGCCTGAGCTCGGTAGGGCTATAGGTTGCGGATTTTGCATAGCAGGGATTTTCGCATAGCTCCTATTTTTATGATAAAATTGCGGTATATATGGAAAAGAACAAATCAAATATTGTCGACTTTGGAGCTTATCGTAAAAAGAAGGGGCTTGAGAGTAAAGCAGCGGATCAAAGGCCGGAAACAGATATAGCAAAAAGCGAAAATCCATTTGCGAAAATAACGCCGATTGGTAAAAAAGCTTCGGCGACAGCAGAGTCAGAATTTTCTTATTTTTCACGCTATATAGGGACGGGTGAGACAAAAAATTGGTGGGTGAAAGCGGGTCTTCAATTGGAACTCGGCATGCCTCTACTCATGAAAAAAATTGAGAGAGCAACGCAAGGGAAATTTTCACCAAAGACATTGGCAGAGAATATTAAGCTCGTGGAAGAATATACCAATGAAGAAATTATTGAATATCTGAAAAACTCCGATCAAAAGCATTGGCAGCAAAAACCTACATTTTATCGAGCGCTCCTAACCGTTTTACATAAGAGGATGTAGCTTTTTCAGTTAAGGAGACGGTTTGACTTTTTTACGAAAACATTCCATAAAGAGGCGTTCTTTAAAAGAAAAACCTTTTTGTTGAAAGTGGCGTTTTGTAGCTCATGTTCTGGGCTTCAGCGGGCCGCTTTTAACAAAGGCAACTCCATGTGCTTGGGAATAATCTCAAGTCTGGACAGCCAGCGGTTTATTCAAGGAAAAGGTGACGCTCATGGCCAGCCCTATTACAGAAATCAAGCAGAGCCAATTGTCGGCAACACTTCGCAGCCTCGGGGCTGCGGGTGGGACGACGGAACACGCAACCTGGATGCGCCGCCAGGGCAACGCGGCTCTGCTCATTCAGTTTATTAATGAGCAGCGGGTTCCTCTTGATGGAAATCCGTATGAGATGACCGTTGGAAATCAACTCCTGGCTCTCTTCTGCGCGAGCATGGAGGGGCATTGGGGCATTACCGAAGAGGAATATCGTCGGCTTAATGATTCGGCTCCGCCTTGGCCGAAGGGTAAGTCTGCCTTTCGTTCGCTTCGTATTCGCTTTGGCGAAGGAAGCGAGGGGGTTAAACAGACCTTCGAACGTCATATGGCGCAGATCAAGTTCGTTTTCGGAAAGGACCACTTTCGGTGCTGGGATGCGCTTCGTCCGGGCAAGGTGCCTTGTGACGGGAAGCTGATTGAGGCACTACGTCTTCTCAATGGCGACGATACGCACAAGACTACGGTCGAGTGGGTGATCGTCGATCTGGGAACGCATCGCGAACGCGAAAGCACCGAAGCGGTGCGCAGCGTGAAGTCGCTTGCCGACGAATTGTTCGTGGTCGCCTGGATGTTTCCGAACATGATTCGCGATATCGACTATGAGGCATTGCCGGGTCTGTTTGCCGCCGGGTATGAACTTCATCGTTTGGGCGCGGGTTTCGAACTCCTACAGGAGGTGCCGGTTGTTCATTTCTACGAGCGTAATGAGCTAGTAGATCTGGGCGCCAGCAGCGCTACGTACAACGATGCTCGTTATTCGGTTCCGGAGCTCATCGGCTGAAAGGAATCGATCTTCTACAAAAAACCCCTCGTGCTCGCGAGGGGTTTTTCAATTGGCAAAACAATTTCTGCTTAGGATGCAAGAAAGTCTAACATCGTTTTTGCATCGCTTACTTCGAATGGATCTTCCGCGCAGTTGTCGGAGAAGCCATCTTCAATAAACATCTTTTTGATTTCACCGTCTTCCACGTACATGCTGTAACGCCAGGAGCGTTCGCCGAAGCCGAGATTCTCTTTTTTCACGAGCATGCCCATTTTGCGCGTAAACTCGCCATTTCCATCCGGGAGCATACGGACTTTTTCTACAGAAAGATTTTTCGCCCATTGATACATAACGAATGCATCATTTACGCTCAAGCAAACAACTTCATCCACGCCAAGCTTTTTGAAATCATCAGCGTGTTTTTCATAGCCAGGAGCATGCGTTGAAGAACAGGTGGGTGTGAAGGCGCCGGGAAGCCCAAAGAGGACGATTTTCTTTCCGCTGAAAATATCTTTTGTTGAAACATCTTCCCAACGGAATGGATTTTCTCCGCCGACGGATTCGTCTCGTACGCGTGTTTTAAAAATAACATCCGGAACGCGTGATTGTTTATAGAGTGGGTGGTTTGACATAGGAATATTTGACATAGGTTTTTACAGTTCATCAGGAGGGGAATACGGAGTCAAGTGTGATTAACATTTTGAGTGACTAAGTATTCTTCAAAGAGCGATTATGACGCGAGCGTTTCCACTTCTTGCTTTGTAAGATAGCGCCATTTTCCGGAAGGAATAGCATCGAGTTGGATTTTGCCGATGCGGATGCGCTCCAGCTTTTTTACTTCATAGCCAAGCGTTTCGCACATGCGTCGAATTTGTCGATTCATGCCTTGGACGATAATCATATCAATTTCACAATCGGTTATTTTTTTCACGGTTGCGGGCAGCGTTTTTCTTTCCTCAAGCCGGACGCCTTCACGTAGGTGTTGCAAGTCTTCCTGCTGTATCGGTTTATCGAGCGTGACGAGATATTCTTTTTCTAGTTTATGTTTCGATTTCAGAATCTTATTTACGATATCGCCGTCATTGGTAAGCAAAAGAAGCCCGCTTGATTGTACGTCCAGCCGTCCAACAGGATAGATACGCGACGGAATATCGATATAGTCCATCACCGTATTGTCGCTGTTTTTGTCGGTGGTTGTGATCACGCCATAGGGTTTGTGAAAAGCGATGTAGAGCTTCTCTGCGTTTTGGGAAATAGCTTGCCCGTTAACCGTGACTTCATCTTCAAGTGAGACGCGATCACCGAGCGTTGCTTTTATGCCGTTTACTTGCACCTTTCCGGCCTCAAGCAGGCGATCAGCTTCACGTCTCGAGCAGATGCCGGCTTCGGCTATGAATTTGTTGATGCGGATTTTTTCCATGTCCATATAGAGAGGCCTATTTTGCGCCTGCAAATAGATTAGCAGGTTTCGAGGAACTATACATTTCTTGACGCTGATGGTCATATATGGAACGGAGTAGAATGTATCTATGCTTGAACTTCTAAAAAAACATTTTGGATATGAATCATTCCGTCCGCTTCAGGAGGAAGTGATTGAGTATTGCCTTTCGGGAAAGGATTCTTTGGTTCTCATGCCGACGGGTGGAGGAAAATCGCTCTGTTATCAGATACCGGCTTTAGCTTTTCCCGGTTTGACGATTGTTGTTTCCCCGTTGGTTGCACTCATGAAAGATCAGGTGGACGCGCTGAAAGCGAATGGGATTTCCGCCGCTTTTATGAATAGTACGCTTTCTCCTTTTGAGATTGCGGAGGTGGAAAGACTGGCATCCTCGGGACGCTTGAAGCTTTTATACCTTGCTCCGGAGCGGCTTACGAAATCTTCCGTGCGAAGATTCTTGCAAACGCTTCGCATCAGCTTGTTTGCTGTTGATGAAGCGCATTGTATCTCCGAATGGGGACATGATTTTCGTCCCGACTATCGCAATCTTCTTTTGCGCCAGTATTTTCCGAATATTCCTATCATTGCACTTACGGCAACGGCGAATGTGCGCGTACGCGAAGACATTGTGAGTCATTTGGGATTACAAGATGGCCGTGTATTCAAATCAAGTTTCAATCGGCCAAATCTCACATATCGTGTTTTGCCAAAAAAACGCTCTTTTGATCAGTTGCTCGCAGAAATAAAAAAACGCCCGGATCAATCGGTGATCGTGTATTGTTTCTCACGCAAATCCACAGAAAAGATTGCCGGCGATTTACGCGCGAATGGCATAAAGGCTTCGGCGTATCATGCGGGCCTTTCGGCGCAGGAAAGAACGCGCGTGCAAGAACGATTTATTCGCGATCAAACGCCGGTTATTACGGCGACCATCGCTTTTGGAATGGGCATCGACAAGCCCGACGTGCGGCTGGTTGCGCATATGGATTTGCCGAAGTCGGTGGAAGGGTATTATCAGGAGACAGGTCGCGCGGGGAGAGATGGCTTGCCGAGCGATTGTCTTTTATTTTTCTCTACCGGGGATCGGGTGAAACATGAATTCTTTATTCGCCGCATGGAAGACCTAGAAGAGCGTCAGCGTACGCGTCTTCAATTACAGGAAGTTATAAAGTATGGAGAATTACATTCTTGCCGACGCGCATTCCTTCTTAGATATTTTGGAGAAACCTGGCAAGAACAAAATTGTGGCGCCTGCGATATTTGTGTTCCGCCTGCTGTTTCGCAAAGTTTGAAAAAAGTTCCCGCGGAGTTTGATGGAGATCTTTTTGAAAAGCTGCGAGCACTTCGCCGGAGTCTGGCGGAAGAAGGAGGCGTACCGCCCTATATGATTTTTGGCGACAAGACTTTGCAAGAAATGTCTCGCACATTTCCACAAAGTATGGAGCGTCTATCACAAATCTTTGGCGTGGGTAAAGGAAAGCTTACGCAGTTTGGAGAACCGTTTTTAGATGTTATTCGTTCGTATGCAGCCGAACGTGGGATTCAGGAACAGGAATCGACGCAAACTATTGTTCGTCGCAAAGCTCCTGCGAAACATGCTTTAACAAATACAATCCTAGAAAGCGTGCGGCTCTTTGAGCAAAAAGAAACACCGGAACATATCGCTAAGATGCGAAAGATAAGCCTGGGAACCGTGCTTCAGCATTTGGAAGCAGCACTCGAACAAGGACGAAATCTGGACGCTTCACATGTAACGCTTCCTTCCGCCGAGCGTTTCGAACGCATTGCCGAAGCTTTTGAAAACACGAAAAATGGTTTTCTTGCGCCGGTGCGCGCGCGACTAGGGGACTCGTATAGCTATGATGAATTACGCTTAGCTCGATTTCTTTTAAAGACGCGGGCGCGTAATGAATAGGTCTTTTTTGCGTTCTTGTTTTCCATCGGCTACACAAGATTGAAACGGCGGTTTAGGCTTGTTCTATGAGAATTATCACGCTGAATACCTGGGGCGGACGCGCGGGCAAAGAAAAATTGCTTTCGTTTTTTCAAACATATCGAGAAGAAACGGACATTTTTTGTTTGCAAGAAATTTGGGCGGCTCCCTATGAACATTTGGAAGGTAGTATGGCAGGCGGTTCGGTCCTTAAGCATGAAGATATTATGGTGCATAGCAGGTGGAGTATTTCGGAATTGCTTTCGGACTATTCCGCCTTTTTTCATCCGCATCTTTTGAATACGTATGGCTTGATGACGCTCGTAAAAAAGAATCTTTCCATCAAAGAACAAGGAGATATTTTCGTGCATAGAGAACGTGGCTATCTTCCGCAAGGAAATGTCGGGGAGCATGCGAGGAATATTCAATATGTCACTATGGAGGTTGATGGAAAATTATTCACTGTTATAAATTTTCATGGTTTGTGGAATGGACAAGGAAAAACGGATACGGAAGATCGGCTGAATCAGTCTCGAAATATTGTGAGCTTTTTGGAGCGCTTGGATCATCCATTTGTTCTTTGCGGAGATTTCAATTTACTTCCCGACACGGAAAGCGTTCACCTGCTAGAACAGGCAGGTCTGAGGAATTTGATAAAAGAATACGGCATTATATCGACGCGCACTTCTTACTATCAAAAGCCGGGAAAATATGCGGATTATGTATTTCCTTCACAGGGTATACAGGTAAAAGATTTCAAGGTTCTTCCCGAGGAAGTATCGGATCATGCGGCGCTTCAGCTTGAAATTCAGCTGTAAAACCATTGCGTGCCGCATGTACTTCTATGGACTACACAGATCACACCATTCGAAAAAATATTCATTCCGGATTACACGTCGCGATTGTATTGAAGGAAGATCAGAAAACTGGCCGCGTGACATATGGTGTTGTGAAAAATATTTTAACAAGTATTCCCGTGCATCCGCGCGGAATTAAAGTGCGTTTGGAAAGCGGGGAAGTGGGGAGGGTACAATACATCGAAGCGTAGTGTTATGCTGGAAAACATATGAAACGATTTCTCTCTTTCTTCACCCTTTTTGTTCTTGCTTTTTCTTTTATTCCCGCCCACGCGCGCGCGGCTGGATGTTACGCGGACCCTGTCTTGGAATATTCTGGCTCCGGTATGATTAAGTCTGCGGTGTATATACGGAGCGAGGCCTGCGTAAGCGGAACATTGGTGCTGAAGACGATCAGCACCGGTGCAAATGTACCCGTGGTTGCGTATACGGATGGCTGGTACGAGGTGGTGTATGGAGGAAAACGCGGTTGGATCGGCCAGCAATTTTTAAACAACAATGCCCAGCCTACGGGAATGAAGTGGAATACGTATCCGGAATATCGTTCGAGTCCTCAATCGGAAGGATTGGCGCCACCCGCACCCGTTACACCTGTTCTAGAAGAAGCTTATACCGGTGACATTGCGACGCGTGATTTGATTAAGCTTGTTTGTTTGTCCACGGCGGATGCAAATGACCCGTGCAGAGCGGTGTATTACCTTGGCGCGGATGGTGCGCGCCACGCTTTTCCAAATAGTCGTGTTTTCTTCACCTGGTATGCGAATTTTGACGCGGTTCATGCTGTGACGGCAGAACGTCTCGGGCAATATCCGCTTGGTGTGAATATCACGTATCGTCCGGGTGTGCGGATGGTGAAGTTTACAACCGATCCAAAAGTCTATGCCATTGCAGATGGTGGAGTTTTGCGCTGGGTTGCATCGGAGGAACTCGCGCAGACGCTGTATGATCAGAACTGGAATACAAAGATCGACGATATCCCGGATGCTTTTTACACAAACTATACGTTCGGCGCGGATGTCGCTTCGAGCACAGATTTCGATCCGACTGCAGAAGCGGATGGCGCGCCGACATTCGATTAAAGGTTCGTGAGAGAAGAAAAAACAATGCATACACATCCTGTTTTGGTTCAGCAAAAAGGAAAAGACTCGGGCTGGCATTTTGAACATAGGCCGATCGGGTTGTAGACGAGTATCCTCTATAAAATCCTTTGGGGTTTTACGGAAGTGTTTGCCGGTGTTTTTCTTCTCTTTTCTTCAAGACTTATTGCTGGAGAGCTCCTTGAAGATCCGCAAGATCTTTTGGCTAATTGGCTGCTCTCTCATGTCCATTACAATGAAAAAGACGCACTTTATTTAGGAGTGGTTGTTATTCTGCTGGGTCTTGGGAAATTGATTTTGGCCATCGGTCTTTGGAAGCGCTCTTTTCTTGTGCAACGCTTTGGATTGTTCTTTTTCAGTTTTATCGCGCTTTATGGCGTGTATCATTTAGTCTATGTCCAGTTTGGATTTTTCAAACTCATGGCTTTATTTATTGATCTGGGCATTCTCTACTATTTTTGGAAAATTCTTCCGCATCACTTGCGTCATGGGGAGATTTCGTAAGCGCTTTTCTGGTATGATGGTTTTATGTCCGTGGAGCATATGAATCCTTTCGTTGCGAGAGAAACAGAGCAGACTCGGAAACAGGTTCCGGAGTCTGAGTTTGAAATTCAATTCGCGCGTTCTTCGGGGCCCGGCGGGCAGAATGTAAATAAGACATCAACGAAGGCACAAGTACGTTGGAATCTTGAGGCGTCGCAAAGCTTTTCGGAGGAAGAAAAGGATGTATTGCGTGAACGTCTTGCCTCGCGTCTTACCAAAAGAGGGGAGCTTGTTATTGCTTCCATGAAAGAACGCTCGCAGCTTCTCAATAAGGAGAGAGCAATTGCGCGCTTACAGAGTCTTGTGGCCGAGGCGCTTATTCCTGAAACAAAGCGCGTTCCAACAAAGCCAAGCCGTTCGGCAAAACGAAAACGTCTAGAGCAAAAATCCAAACGGGCTGATATTAAAAAATCTCGTCGTTGGCAATCAGAAGAATGAAAAACGGCGCTTGAAGCGTTGTTTTAATAATTCTTGCTAGTCGAGACAGGTTTGCTTGTGATAAGCTGCTTTTATCTATGAATCGCTTTTCTTCTCGCCTAGCTGTGGTTACGTCCTCCGCCGCGCTCCTTTTCTTTGCCGCGCCTGCTTTTGCTGCGCCTAGCATCAGTAGTGTTACTCCGGTGACGGCAACAGCTGGTATGCACACGACTTTTCGTGCAACGGTTTCTTCCTCTGCGCCTATTGAGTCCTGCAATCTCTATGTAGACCTCAATGATAAAGGGGCTATGACGATTAACGGAAATACAGCCAGCTTGGCCTATACCTTTCCTTATGGAGGTGCACGTATTGCTTTCGTCTTTTGTCGGGATACGGCAGGCGGTTTAAACTCGGGTCCGAATACTTCGGTTTGGGTTGAAGGTGCTTTGCAAAATGCGGCTCCTTTAAGCGGTTCTGACTCTGGCTCGATGCAATCAGAAAACCAAGCGATAACAGAACAACCGCAAGTGGAAGCGACTTCTACGCTTCAGACGCCTATCGCGGTAACGGCGGCAGCTTCTTCTTCTCAGCTTGTAAAGCTCGCTTGTCCAACTGGCGCAGAGCCGGAGGATCCTTGTAAGGCCGTGTACTACGTTGATGCAGAAGGAAGTCGCCACGCGTTTCCGAATGAACATGTCTATTTTGGCTGGTATTCAGATTTCAGTCAGGTCAAAGAAGTTTCTTCTGAAGAAATCGCTTCATTCACTCTCGGTAAGAACGTTGCCTATCGTCCGGGCGAACGCTTAGTGAAGTTCACGACCGATCCGAAAGTTTACGCCGTTGGTGCACGCGGTGAATTACGCTGGGTTTCATCTGAAACTGTTGCTCAGGATCTTTATGGAGCTGACTGGAACAAGAAAGTTGATGATATCCCGGATGCGTTTTACACGGATTACAGCTTTGGCACGGAGATCGGCGCTCCAACCGATTTTTCGCCAACGACGGAGATGGAGGACGTTGCAGATATCGAAACAAACCTTCGATAAACAAAGAAAAACAAAAACCCTCGCCTACAATCAGGCGAGGGTTTTTGTTTTGGGAAGCGTTTTTACGCGGAGCCATGACTTACGCTGCCTCTCGGGCATTCGTTCAATGGCGTATCGCAACATAGTACGTGGCATCTGTTCTGCATGCGCTTTGAGGAAAGTTTCAAGCGTATACGGAGAACGTTTGTATACTTCGCGCAGCATCCATCCGCAGGCTTTATGCATTAAGTCGTGCGTATCTTGTAAAAGGAGTTCGGAAATGCGAAGCGTGTCTTTGAAATCATTCTCACGAATAAAGGCGAGCGTTGAAACAATTGCGATGCGGCGTTCCCAGATATTCTTAGAGGCTGCCAGCACGTCTAATGTTTTACGTGGGCTGTGTAGGAGAGAGCCTCCGACGATTGTTGGGGCGGATACATCAACGAGATCCCAATTATTAATATGCGTAACATGATTTAAATAGAATCTGAAAATTTCTGCTTGTATTTGTTTAGAGGCTTTCTTATAGGTTTCTACGAGAACAATAACTCCGGCGAGGCGTTCTTCATGCCAGGAGGAGTTGAGAAGCGCTTCAATATCCTGGAGAGAAAAGCTTTGAAATTTTTTTGCGATCGCACGTATCTTGGGGACACGTATTCCTAGGAAGCGATCCTTTTCGCCGTATTCGCCCGGTCCCGTTTTAAAAAAGCTCGAGGATATTTGAGCAGTATCCTGGTCAGCAAGCGCATGAAGTTCTTTTTGAAATGAGGAAAGCTTGGATGAAGGCGACATGCAGACAGAATGTGTTTTATTGAAGTATTTGCCTTTTGCAGGGTATCATATCTTTATGACGATGAAACATAAGCCATTTGAGAAACTCGTCCCTGAATGGCAGCATAAGCAAGAGGAGGATTCAAGGCCTCCGGAGAAACGGTCTCTCTCTGAGCGCCCGACGCTTCCTGCTCCTAAAAAAGAATCTGTAGCTTCGCTTGAGGTGAATAGCTTTGATAAGGAGCCGTCAAAGGATGGAATCGTTGAATGTCATTTTGAGAAAAAACTCCTTGGAAGGGTTGATGCGGTTACGTCTATTGGTGGACCTGGATCTAAGTACAAGCATAATGAAGATGCCTTTGTTATTCATTCGGATAAGAATAGTCTTGTTGTAGCTGTTTTAGATGGTGCAGGCGGAAGCGACAATGGCGAACTGGCTTCACGAATTGGTTCGGAAGCTTTTTTGGGAACCGTTCAAAAAGGAGATGATCTTTTAGATGCATTTGATGTCGTATCACAAGAAGTCCAAGAAGAGGCTCGCGGAGGGTATCTTACAGCGACGGCTTTACATGCTGTTCGCCTCAAGGAGGGCGGCGTGCGTATTAATGTCGCTACGTCCGGAGATTCAAAAGTGCTTACCATTCGTAATGGAGAGCGTCTTCCTGAGGGGACGACAGATTTTCAAAACATGGCTCAGCTTGCCGTTACCACGCATGGAATAGAGCCTTGGGAATATTACAATCACAAGTTTTTAGCCGTTATTACCGGGGGTCTTGGTATCGGTAAGTCGACGATTGAACCGCCAATTTTTAAGCAATTTGATCATATGGAAGGTGATGTTTCCATTCTTGCATCGGATGGGCTTTGGGATTCGGTAAGCGAGTATGAGGTCATTGAGCTTTCCAAAGAATTCCACGGAAAGGAGTTAGAGCAAAAACTTTTCGAGCTCATACTTGAACGAAATGGCCAAGACTATTTTGTCATACAGCACTCTCCGAGTCACTCGATCATGAAAGATGGGTATGGAGGCGGCGACAATGTCACGATTGTCGTGGTTGGTTGAAAAGACTTTGTATTGTCTTTTGCCTGCATTTCAGGAATGCGTACGTTTTTTAGATCTGAATAGGAGTAACTTGCAACGAAAACTCATATTTAGTATTATTTTCGTCTATGACACAGGCGCGGAATTTTGTTGAAGGGCTTTTAAAACCTGCCGGAATTGGGCTGCAAGGGGATCGCTCTATAGATATACGCGTACATGATGAGCGTTTATTTGATCGCGTATTGCGAGCAGGTTCTTTGGGCTTTGGGGAATCGTATATGGATGCTTGGTGGGACTGCGGCGTGCTTGATGAAATGCTGACGCGTGTTTTTCATGCGAAGATTGATCAGGCTGTTGCGCGGAATCCGAGCGTCTGGTTGGCGGCGATTCGTGCGCGCCTTTTTAATCTTGGGAGCACAACAAGGGCCTTCGAAGTTGGGGAGAAACATTACGATATTGGAAATGATCTGTATGAAGCCATGCTCGATTCGCGCATGGTCTACACTTGCGGATACTGGAAGAATGCTTCAAATCTTGAGGAGGCGCAAGAGGCAAAACTGGATCTTGTGTGTAAAAAAATTGGCTTGTAAAAAGGCCAGCGTATTTTGGATATCGGATGCGGGTGGGGGAGTTTCGCGAAATTTGCAGCAGAGCGCTATGGCACAAAGGTCGTTGGTGTGACGATCTCAAAAGAGCAGGTTGAACTTGGAAGAAAACGCTGCGAAGGCCTTCCGGTGGAAATCCGTTTACAAGACTATCGAGAGCTTGATGAGAAATTTGATCACATTGTTTCTTTGGGAATGTTTGAACACGTGGGTGTAAAAAACTATCGGAGGTATATGGAAGTGGTGGAGCGCTGTCTGCGCGAGAACGGACTCTTTTTACTTCACACAATTGGTCAGAATAATTCCACGCATTATACGGATCCTTGGATTGAAAAATATATTTTTCCAAATTCCATGCTGCCTTCCGTGCAGCAAATCGCTGCGGCAAGCGAAGGTTTATTTGTGATGGAAGACTGGCATAACTTCGGCGCCGACTATGATAAAACGCTGCTAGCTTGGTACCACAATACAGAAAAAGCCTGGCCAAACCTTCGTGGCAAGTATTCCGAACGTTTTCACCGCATGTGGCGTTTCTATCTTTTAAGCTGTGCCGCAACTTTTCGTTCGCGCCGCAATCAACTTTGGCAAATTGTTTTCAGTAAAAATGGCCCCCCGGGGGGATACGCGTCTTTGCGTTAAATTGTTTTACTCTTCGATGGGCGGCTTCCAGTTTGTAATTGCCATCATCCATTGTTTTATTGGGTGTTTCGGGCCGCCGTCCGTGTCATGCCAAGCCGCTTCGAACTCCTCAAGTGGCATGATTCTAATACCGGATTCCGTATCCGGGTCCATCATAAAAACGCGTGTTTTTCCAACTTCGTATACAACCGAGTAGTGCGCTTGATTATTTGACCACCAGCCAACAATAACGGGAATGTCGTCTTCCACGTATCGGCGTAAGTCATCCAGCTTTCCTTCGCTTTTACTTTCTACTTTTGCTTTAACCGCCTCCGCTCCGGATGCCATCTGCGCATGCGAGGCATGTATTTCCGGCGTTACTTCGCAGAGCTTTGCCAGCTCATCTTCGGGGAAATGTTTATCATAATAACTAAGCAGAATCTTGAGGCTAGCTGGCCCGCAGAGTCCAGGGGATTGGCGAAATGGGATAAGTGGTTTCATATTAGTCGGGATCTTTCATAGCCCCGGATTCTTCCATGGCTTCGTCGAGGTGTTTGCGACGATCTTCTTCCGCGAGTTCAAGAATAGATTTTGAAATATTCATCGGATGCGGTATTTCTTCAAAAACGAAATGCGTTTTTTCTCCCGCCGTTTGAATTTCAAGCTCTCCGTAATTTAAGAGCGTGTGAAAAAGACCATTTACCGTTGCGGTTACATCTTGTACGCGGTAGAGACGCAGCTCGGAAACGACGCGGCTAAATAATCCGGTTTGTTCGATGCTCAGGATACGACGCGTTGTGACAATCCAAACATCAAGATAATAATCCATGAACATTTGGAAAAGAATGAGCCAGCCGAAGAGAAAAAACAGCGATCCAATTAAGACGACAATCGGCATGATGACCGGATCACTCAAAACGCTCGGGGCGTATGTCCAGACATACAGAAACCCGAACGTGGGTGTGAAAAAAAGAAGGACGTATCCCAGAAGAACGGAGAGAAGATTGATCGGATGCCTTCTTAAAAAGTGGACGATTTCTTCGCCGTGCACCGGATTTGGAAGATGTTTAAGATCAAACATGGCTACAGTTGAAGCTGGGAGCTTGCGTTGGGAATAAGATTCAAGTCAATAAATGGGAGCGGCTTTGACCAGTCGACCGTGCCGAAATAGGAGATGATGAGAAAGAGCGCGCCAAAAATAACCCCAAGAAAGAGCGCGGCGGTCGCACTGGTAAATGATCCGGCGACGCCAAATTTTAGATAGACGCCAACCGTTATCAGCGAATAGAGAAAGAAAATGCCGATGAGAATCGCCCAGGCAATAAGGAGATAAGAGAGCGGAATCATAATTCAAGTGTATCCTGCTTTTCTACCGGCGTGAAGCCAAGATGAAGATAGGCAGCATCCGTTGCAACGCGCCCCCGCGGCGTGCGTGCCAAGAGCCCTTCCTGCAGGAGAAAAGGTTCGATTACTTCTTCGAGCGTGTCTATTTCTTCCGCGGATGCGGCGGCAAGCGTTGTGAGGCCGACGGGGCCGCCGTTAAACTTCTCAATAAGAATGCGCAAGGTTCTGCGATCGGTTTTATCAAGACCGAGTGGGTCAATTTCAAGCGATTCAAGTGCGCATTCTACGATTTCTTCGCTCATCACATTATTTGCTTTTACTTGCGCATAATCGCGTACGCGTTTAAGTAAACGGTTTCCTATACGCGGCGTTCGTCGGGATCGTCTTGCAATAAGCTCAAGCGGTTTAGGATCCACGGAGAGCTCAAGGAGCCGCGCGCTGCGATTTAGGATAAGTGCCATTTCTTCCGAACCGTAAAAATCCAGATGAAATACTGCGCCAAAACGATCGCGCAGAGGTGCAGAAACCATGGAGAGTCTCGTGGTTGCGCCGATAACGGTGAAGCGCTTTAAGTCGAGACGCAATGTTCGCGCGGTCGGACCTTTTCCGATAATGATGTCGAGCGCGTAATCCTCCATAGCCGGATAGAGCACTTCTTCTATAGAGCGATTCATTCTATGAATTTCATCAATAAAGAGAATGTCGCCATCATCAAGATTGGTAAGAATTGCAGCAAGGTCGCCGATGCGCTCAAGCGCTGGGCCGCTTGTTATTTTCACCTGTGCATCCATTTCATTCGCGATCACATGCGCTAGCGTCGTTTTGCCAAGACCGGGAGGACCGTAGAGCAGTACATGTTCACAGGCCTCTTCGCGCCCGCGGGCCGCTTCAAGAAAAATACTGAGATTCTCTTTTACTTTTGCCTGGCCAATAAAATCATCCAGCGATTTTGGGCGCAAAGCAACATCAAAACCTCGATCGGCTTCTTGCTCTTCGGGAGCGATAATCGGATCTGTGGGTGTTTCGAGGTCTGCCACTTGCGGGTTTTCTTCTTGTTCCATATTTGTTCTATGAAATCCTAGCATGTGGAAAATAAGAATGCGAGATCATTCGGACTTGCTTGAATCGCATTTGTGTTCAAATATAGGTGTATATATGAAGATTGGCATCATCATCTCTTCGGAGCCAAAACAAGCTGCTTTTGCGGGAGCGGAGCGTCTTGAAGCTGCCGGAGCAGCGCGCGGAATAGAAATGGCTCGCCTCTATGAGTCGCATTTTACATTTGAGTCTCATGGAGATGACTTTACAGTTTTATATGAAGATCAACCTTTTGGAGGTTTTGATGCTCTTGTGTATCGTCCTAATTTTATTGAAGAACCAAGCTTACATGTACATATTCCGAGCTTGTTGAAAAAGACGGGTGTGCGCGTTCTCAATGGTACGGCGCTTATGCATGAGACGAAAAATAAACTTGCTCAGCATGTTCGTTTGCTTGAGGCGGGTCTTCCGATGCCACCTTGGGCTATCGCAAAACAAAAACAAGAAGCTCTTGAAGCGGCGAAGCGTATTGGATTTCCGGTTGTGTTGAAAACGCCATTCGGTACGCATGGTGTTGGTATTTTTTATGCGGAGAATGCAGAAACGCTTCAACCGATCATTGATTATCTTCGCGTTAGTGATGAGAATCCATCTATTATTGAATCATTTGTTGCGGAGGCGAATAGAAAAGATGTTCGAGCTTTTGTTATCGGCGGAAAAATTGTTGCTGCCATGGAACGCACGGCGCCCGCCGGAGATATTCGAGCGAATGCAGCTTTAGGCGGCGTGGGAACAAAAACGGAATTAACAAAAGAGGAACAGCGAATCGTTCTCGCTTGTGCGCAGGCATTCGAACTTGATATTGCGGGCGTGGATCTTTTGAGAACAGCGAAAGGACTTCTATTGATTGAGGTCAATGCAAACCCGGGCTTTACAGAACTTGAGCGTGCAACGGGCGTGGATATTGCGGGCGCCATTATTGACGAGGCGGCAAGAATACGCTAAGTCTCTTGCGAGAGGTGAACTTTGAGAAAACAAAATGCAAACTATTACGCAGTTGGAAATCGCTGTGCACTTCTTTTGAATGAGCTGGAAGCTTTGCTTCGAGAACTCGAAATTCTATCTGCGGATAATCCGTAGAAGAACCGTGCACATCTTTTGAAGGTTCTTATTCAGGAAGAGGGCTTCCACCGGATCGAAACGGATCCTGTTCGTGAAGCGCGTGATTGCCTTGGAGCTTCATTCAATGCGCGGGCGCTGCTCGCGGAGGCTCCGGAGAAATTCAACTGCTCAAGTCTCATGGCATATGTTTACGGACGCTGCGGGATCCGTCTTCCGCGGTATGCTCTTTCTCAGTTCCTTCGCGATCCGGGGGTTTCTGTAGATTTTGCTCCAATTTTTCCGGGCGACCTAATTTTTACGGGCGGTCCTACGGAATACTGGATCCATAATGACGAACAGCACATTGGTCATGTCGGGATCGCAACGGAAAATCGTACGATTATTCATGCCGTACCCGGTCAGGGAGTCATTGAAGAGAGTCTCAATGATTTCTTCGCTGGCCGAGATTTTTCCGGCAAGCGGCGCATTATTCCTCGGGAAGGAGGATTGCTTATTCTCGAAGCTCCGCCCGAAAATGAGGCGGATTGCTCAGAGGCCTATCTCTTGAAAATTTTTGGACGTTCCTGAACTAGCCCCCGGCAACTGTCGGGGGCTTTAGCTGACAAAATAGTGAAAAGCGTGTTAAATGGTATCCGTGCCCGGATGGCGGAATGGTATACGCAACAGACTTAAAATCTGTGGTCGAAAGACATGTGGGTTCGAGTCCCACTCCGGGCACCAAAATGAAACTTAAAGGTTTTGAAGAAGCCATAAGGTGGGACGCGCTTCGCGCGTCCCACCTTATGGCTTTGAAAAAGCCGTTGAGTTCTGTTTTGGTGTATTTATTGTACCAAGCTCGCACCTATTTTCAAAACAAATGATGTCGCACACTCCGCGTGCGTGGTTAAGCGAAACTAAATCGTACGCTCGGAGAAAGCCCCACGCACTAGCGAGTACGCCAGCAACCCCGAAAGAAAAAACACTCCTTGCATTTCTGTTTTGGCGGGGGTGAAATTTCTTTTGAAAAAGGAAAGGGTGTTTTTCTTTCGGGGTTCTGCCCTCCAAGTATTCGGGCAGTGCGTGGGGCTTCAATGCGGACTCGGTTTTGCCAAAACTATTTT